>Ga0153977_1000008_pt1 | contig 191716 bp, 179 predicted proteins | sample TSGA061MetaG_FD_104710 | JGI IMG/M metagenome (GOLD analysis project Ga0153977, IMG submission 104710) | Attine ant fungus gardens microbial communities from Georgia, USA - TSGA061 MetaG | ecosystem: Host-associated > Fungi > Mycelium > Unclassified | place: USA: Georgia, Yuchi Wildlife... | reverse complement strand
CCTTCTTGGCCTGCTCCGCAGCTTCACGCAGACGCTGCAGGGCGATCTTGTCCTTGGAGAGGTCGATGCCCTTGACCTTGAGCTGGCTCAGGAGCCACTCGACGACGCGGTTGTCCCAGTCGTCGCCACCGAGGCGGTTGTCACCGGCGGTTGCGCGGACCTGGATGGTGGAGAAGTTGTCTTCGTCCTTGCCAACCTCGAGGAGGGAGACGTCGAAGGTACCGCCACCGAGGTCGAAGACCAGGATGAGTTCGTCTTCCTTGCCCTTGTCCAGGCCGTAGGCCAGAGCAGCCGCGGTGGGCTCGTTGACAATGCGCAGGACGTTGAGGCCCGCGATTTCGCCGGCTTCCTTGGTGGACTGGCGCTCGGCATCGTTGAAGTATGCCGGAACGGTGATCACAGCGTCGGTGACCTTTTCGCCCAAGTAGCTCTCGGCGTCGTTCTTGAGCTTCATGAGGATACGCGCGGAGATTTCCTGCGGCGTGTACTTCTTGTCATCGATGGCGACGTTCCAGTCAGTGCCCATGTGGCGCTTGACGGAAGCGATGGTGCGGTCGATGTTGTTGACGGCCTGGCGCTTGGCGATTTCGCCAACCAGGACTTCGCCGGACTTGGAGAACGCAACGACCGACGGCGTGGTGCGGCCGCCTTCTGCGTTGGCGATGACGGTGGGCTCGCCACCTTCGAGAACAGAGACCACGGAGTTGGTGGTTCCGAGGTCGATACCTACTGCACGTGACATATCTTGTTTCCTTTCAATGGCCGATGTTGGAGATTGCACCTGGCAGTGGTCCGCTGGGCGGTTGACCTGCAGGGAGCCTGCTCAACAATCGGCTAGTTGAGCGTTCTGCACTCAACTGTACTCAGCCTCAGAAAGATGTCAATCCAAAGTTGAGTCAAGTGCGCTCAACTTTGCCCTGAGGGCTCAAGAAAGCCCCGGAATCACGCGGCTTTCGGGCTGGTTTCGCCCACGGTGAACTGGCAGCGAAGCCTCATGACGCGCAAAATGCACTGCGTCACGCACTCGGAGCGGTGACACCCGTATCCGGGTGTCACTAACGAATATGGGTGGCGTCAGCCGTTTGGGTGGCGTCAGCGGACCCGAGCGGTTCCGGCTTGTACACCCACGCCACCAGCACCACCGAGATGATCATCAGCAGGAACCACGCCAGGAGCTTGTCGATGGAAACCGCCTGCCAACCGTTGAGCTGGTTCGGATACAGCCACGCACGCGACCACGTGCCGATGTTCTCGGCGAACCAAATGAACAACGCCACCAGCAGGAACGACACCAGAATCGGCATTCGGAAGCGACGCCGGAACACCCTGAAATGCATCATGCACCGCCCGTAGACAAGCACGACGGCGGCGAGCAGCACCCAGCGCAGGTCAAGGATGTAGTGGTGCGAGAAGAAATTGACGTAGATTGCGCCGGCAACGAGGGCCGTGATCCACCGGCGCGGGTAGCGGTCGAAGCGGAGGTCGAACAGCCGGAAGACCCGCACCATGTAGGAGCCCACGGCCGCATACATGAAGCCACTGAACAGCGGCACCGCCCCGATCCGCAGGACACCCTCAGCCTCGTAGGCCCACGAGCCCACGTCCGTCTTGAACAGTTCCATCACCGTCCCCACCACATGGAAAAGCAGGATCACCCGCAGTTCACGCAGCGTCTCAAGTTTGAAGCTGATCATCAGGACCTGAATAACGACGGCGGCAATGGTCAGGAAATCGTTGCTGGCCAAGCCGACATCGGAGGGATACCAGAGCCGCACGCCGATGATCACCGCAAGCAGCGCGGCGCCGAACACACACGCCCAGGCCTGCTTCAAACCGAAAACCACGAATTCAGTGAGTCCCGCCTGGAAACGGCTTCCCCGGACGCGGTCCAGGTAGCGGTGGGCGGCCTGGTCGATCGACTGCTCCACCGATGTGAAATTACGCATGCGTCGTCCCGGCATCCACGGCGAGTTGCTTCAAATAGTAGTCACGTGGCCAGTGCCGGATCCGCTGCGGCAGCCGCGGGTAGACACGGCCCAGGCCCTTCATGGTCCGCTCGAAGCGGCGGGCCTGTCCGGGGCTCCATTCGAAACCAAAAGCTTCCCTGACGTGCTCAGGCAGGAGACCGGCCGTGAGGAAACGGGCCAACGGCATGGCCAGGCGGAGCAACCGCGGACCGCCGGCCGGACACAGCAGTTCCTTGGCGACCTTGAGGGCCTTTGCGTCCGGCCGCAACGCGTCGACCTGGGCGGCCCAATAGTCAGCGAACGCGGATCTGTCGCGTGGCCACATTTGGGGCGGAAGCTGGAGCGCCGTCCCGATCCGCGCATAGTCCCGGTAGATGCTGTCGGCGGTTTCGTCGTCGAGCGGTCCGTGGACCTTCTCGTACACGGTAACAGCGGTGTCGTACAGGGTGGCGACCACCCAAAGTTGGGACTCGGCGTCGAACGCGCTGTAGCCCGCGGACGTGGCATCGGGTCCCCGGCGGACCGGCGCATGCGCTCTGTTGACGGCGCGTCGAACGGCGTTCAGCTGTTCCTTGGAACCGTAAATCACCGCGTATACGTAGGTCATGGTGGCACGGAGCCTGTCCATGGGGCGCTCCGCGAAGTCGCTGTGCTCAGCTACGCCGTGGCCCACGCGCGGATTGGCGATCTGCAGGAGAATCGCGCGCCCCGCGCCGGCCAGCAGGACGCCCTCCGCACCAATATCCGCCAGTCCTCGAGCCATCCGAATACTCTAGCGCCCTAGCCTTGGAGCCCGGCGACGCCCTGAAGCACGGCCAACTGGTGCTCGAATAACTCGTCGCGGGCCTTGAAGGTGTCCTGACCGTACTGACCGAAAACCTCGAAACTGATCGCCCCGAAAACGGACGTCCACACCAGCACCCCGCGCGCCAGCGACGAATCCGATACCGAGAGCTTCAGTTCAGAGCGGATGGCTTCCAGATCCGCCGCCAACGCCGGAGGAATCACGACGGCGGGACCCACCTGGGCGTCCAGGGCACCCGCCCGCTGGGCGGCGTCGAAGATGCCCACCAACCGGAAGATGACGCGGGTTCCGGGGACGGTGGTGCGCTCCCCCGGAGCCTGGTATCCGGGCACTGGACTGCCGAAGAGGAGGGCATAGCTGGCGGGTTCACGGAGAGCCCAATGCCGGACGGCGTGACCGAGCGCCTTGAATTGCGCGGCAAAGTCATCGTCCGGAACTGCGTCCACGGCCGCGTCCACGTGGTCGCCGAGCTCGTTGTAGCCGTCAATGAGCAGGAGCGTGAGGAGCTCGTCGCGGTTCTGCACGTAGCGGTACACGGCGGAGGACACCACTCCGAGGTCCCTGGCCACGGCACGCAGGGACAGGGCAGCGGCGCCATGGACGGCCAGGTGCTCCCGCCCGATGCGCACGATGTCGACCAGAGTTTGGGCACGGGCACGCTCACGCGGAGTCGTTGCTTTGCTCTTTGACGTTTCGGCGGGCGGCATGGATCCAGCTTGCCACAAGAGAGAGCGACGTCAACAAATGAGAGCAGTGCTCTTGACATTGCGGGGAAGAGTGCCCATTCTGGATTTAGAGAGCAGTGCTCTCAGTTTCGATTTTTGATCCCGCCACCCCGAAAGAAGGACCATGTACGTCGTCACAGGAGCAGGACCCGTTGGATCCACAGTCGCCCAACAGCTCGCAGAACAAGGCCACCAAGTACGCATCCTGACCCGTTCGGGCAGCGGCCCGGAACATCCCCTGGTGGAAAGGATGCGGGTGGATGCCTCAGACCCGAAGCAACTGGCCAACGCCATGACCGGGGCCACCGCCGTCTTTCACTGCATCCACGGATCCGCGTACCGGGCATCAGCGTGGGCTGCTGAACTCCCCAAGGCCGAGCAAGTGGTGATGGATGCAGCGGCAGCCGCGGGCGCCGTCGTCGTCTTCCCTGAAAGCCTGTACTCCTACAGCGAGCCCGACCGCATCATGACAGAAGCCGGGCCGCGGTCGGCGACCGGCGGTAAACGCGGAATCCGGACCGCGTTGTTGAAAGCACGGCAAGCACATCCAGCCGATACCGTAAGCGTCGTGGCCGGCGACTTCTTCGGACCGCGCGTGAAGATGGCCCACGCCGGGGAGCGCATGGTGACGCCCATCCTGGCGGGCAAAGCAGTGCAGGTCATCGGAAGCGCCCGCCAACCGCACTCCTTCACCTACGTTCCGGACCTCGCAGCAGCCATGATTGCCGCCGCCAAGAAGCCCACACTGTGGAACACCGTGCTGCACGCCCCCACAGGACCCGCCGTCACACAAAGCGAAATGGCAGCTGCCCATGCGGCGTCCGCGGGTTTGTCGGCACCGAAGGTGAGCGCTGTACCTGGGTGGGTGTTCCGGATAGCCGCCATTGTCTCCACTGACATGCGCGAGTTGGCAGAGATGCTGTACCAATTCGAGCGGCCGTTCGTCATGGATTCCTCGGAAAGCCAGCGGCTCCTCGGGCTCGAACCCACTCCCCTGGCCGAAGCAACGGCTGCCACGGTGGCGTGGTGGCGGGGCGCGGTCCAGCAGCCCAGGTAGAGGTGCCGCACAGCGGTGGCTCAGAGGCCGTCGTCGTAATTCCAGTGCTCCTGCCAGCGCCAATCAATAGCTTCGCTGAGCCGCTGGTAACGGACATCGGTGGACAGGCGCATGGCGCCTCCACGGTCCGTGTTGTCCAAAGCCGCGTGGACAATATGCGCGGAATGGACCACCACGTCACCAACCTCGTAGTCGGTCACGAGCCACCGGGCGTCCCGCTCATTGGCCAACCCCGGGAGGTCTGCGGTGATGGACGCGGCAGGCATCTTCAACGTCCCCTCCCGCTCCGCGGCCATCACCCAGTGGTGGCTGCCCTCAAGGTAGGCCAAACCGCCGCGCTCACGCGGGCAATCGCCCAGCGGAATCCACATGGAGAGCACACGATCACTGCCCTCCCGGAGGTAGACAAGATCGTAGTGCGCCTGGGTTGCCGTACCGATGCCGCTCTCACCGGGCTTGGTATGGCGAATGATCTTCCGCCGGTGCAAATGGACCTCGTCCGCCAAAAACCAGGCAAACCAATCGGCAATCCCTTCAGCCGTGCACAGCGCCTGATACTCCGGACCCGGGACGATGTGGTCAAACAATCCCCGGCGCAAGGCAGCCCTGTCCACGTCCCCCTCCGCTGCGATGCCGTCACGCGGGTCCGTGCCGGGTGCGAACACGTTTGCCTCGCCCAACGAAGCAAAGTAGAACTCCCGGAAGTCCAGGAGGCGCTCCGGGGTCAACTGGCCCTTCAAGTACAGGTATCCGTCCCGGCGGAGTCTTGCCCAAAGCGCGTCGCGGTCACCGCGCTCGGAAGAGGGCACCGGTTCAAGTTCAGCCAGGCGGGTTTCCGATTCGTCCAGGACGTAGCCATTCGAGGTCAACATAATTACCACAGTGTCAGCGGGGCGCAAGGAAGTGAATGGACTACTGTTCCCTAACACTTGGACTTTCATGAGCCTTGTCTTCCTTATGCTGGCAGGGGCAACATTGAAGGCCATGGACAATTGGTCAAGCTACCGGCAACCCGCCCAACCGCTACGGGACCTGGGCTTGGCGTGCCTGGGCGCCGGTGAACAAAGCGGTGTTCTGCCCTCCTTTTCCGAGCGGACATTGAGCAGTCACGCAATGGTGCTGGTCTCCGGCGGGTCCGGTCATTTCACGATGGATGGCAAGCGATACGAGGTCCAGGCTCCCTCGGTCATCTGGCTCTTTCCCGGCGTAAGCCACGGCTACGGACCAGGGCCCCACGGGTGGAAAGAGCATTGGCTGCTCTTCACCGGACCCATGGCACGGGCGATGGAGGAGTTGGGAGGCTTCACCCGAACCCGCCCCTTGGTCCAGCTTGACGGTCCGGCGGATGAGGAAGGACTGGGACTTTTTCCGCAGTTGCGGGCCGCGCTCTCAACCGCTGGCCGCCAGGGAGACCTGGAGGCATCGGTGCTCTGCCAAAGAATCCTCGTGGAAACCGGCCGGCGCACCACGGAACCAGGCCTTCCCGGCAGAGACGACGAACTCCTCGCCACGCTTCACGAACTGGCCCATTTGCCACTTGGCCTGTCCCAACTGGCCGCATCACTTCAGGTGTCCGTCCCGGACCTGCGGCGGGTAGTTCACGCCGCCACAGGTGCAGGCCCCAAGGAGCTCATTCTGCAGTTGCGCATATCCCGCGCCCAGTCGCTCCTTGCCGACACGGCCCTGTCCGTTCAGCGGATCGCCACGCTCACCGGCTACGACGACCCCGCCTACTTCAGCCGGCTCTTCACCAAGAAGACCGGCTACTCCCCGAGCCGGTTCCGCCGCATGCACCAGAGGGATACGCCCCTGCCCTGAGGTGTCCTGAGGCGGCTGTTCTGACAGCTGAAAACCGGCGAAGGACGGGCACCGCTCAAATGTCTGAAAATGTTCGAATCATGGATTTGCCGGCTCCTGGCTGGAACCCTGAGGGAAGTGCACAGGGCGGATCCGGACCGCTCCAAGCGCCCTGAATCCACCCCCACGGGATACTCAATGAGGAGAACCTTCCATGTCCACCTTCGCCATCAATCGCCGTCAATTGCTGCAGACCGGGGGCATCGGCGGACTCGCCGTAGCGCTGTCAGCAATGTCGCCCGGCGCTGCAGAGGCCGCCCGGCCGCTGAACACTGCAGCACCGCAGATCACCGACCTGGGACCCGCCGTCGTCCAGTTTTCACTCATGAGTTCGCTGCTTGTGGGAGACACGGTCTACATCGGATCACGCAACCTCAACCCTGTTCGGATCATCGGCTTCCACCTGCCCACAGGCACCATCACCTCGCGCACGGATCTGGGTTCCGGCTACAGTATCCAGGCGCTCGCGGCCGACTCCACCGGCCGCTATCTCTACGCCGGCGTGCTCCGCGACGGCATCGACGGCAAGCCGAACCTCTACCGTTGGGACCTCAGCACTCCCAACGTCCCGGCAGTGGGGGTCGGCGAAACCGGTGACCGCGACATCCGTGCGCTCGCCGTAGCCCCGGATGGCAAGGTGTACCTGGCCGGCGGCGGGCTGACCACCAACGCGCCGTCCTTGTGGGAATACGATCCCGGGACCGAAGCGATGACCAGCTGGGGTGTCCCGGACCCCGGGGCAACCATTGCGCAGGCTGTTGCCGCGACCGCTGACACCGTGTACTTCGGCACCGGCAGTACCCTTGGCGGCGGGAATGGCTCCAGTCCGGCTCGTCTCTTTGCGTTCAATCGAACAACCAGGACATCCACAAACATCCTTCCGGCCGAAGTAGCAACCGGTGTCTCGGTCACCTCCCTCAGCGTGCTCAACGGGCAGCTCGGAGTGGGGGTCAAGGGGCCCGGCAAGTCCGTGCTGATCAACCTTGCCAACCACGCCCAGTACACGTTGATCGCGAAGACCGGCGTCATGTTCAGGCAACTGGGCAACGACGTCTTCTTCGTCAAGGAACCCGGTGTTTGGTCCTACAACTTGGTCACCAAGAAGATCACCCAGATTCTGACGGAAGATGTGGGTGCCATGTGGGGTCTGGATGTATACGGAAACAAGGCGCTCACAGTTTCCTCCTACGACGTCATCGAAGTGGACCCCGTGGCGAAAACCGCCATCAAACATGACCTCACGGACGCCGGGGCTCCAGGTGGCCCCCAACTGTGCATGGGACTGGCTGCTGGCGCCGGGGACGTTTATGTGGGCGGCACCGGAACCATTGCCCGTCATCAACTCGCCTCAGAGCAGGTGTCGTATCTTCGGGCCACGGGTGAGGCAAAGGATGCCATCGTTGTGGGCGGAATCCTCTACACAGGCCAGTACAACTCACGCGGTATCTACTCCTACGACCCCGCCACCGGCCAGCTGCCTTACCAGGTCGCTGCACTCCCGGCGGGACAGAACCGGCCCTTGGACGTTTGCTGGGACGCAGTCAACGGGATGGTTCTTGCAGGTGCGCAGAATGACACCGGCGGCGGCGGTTGCTTCGCCGCGTACAAACCTTCCACCACCCAGGTCATCACCAAGGTCAACCCGATCGATGCCCTCCAGATGGTCCGCGCCGTTGCCACGAAGGTCGGCGTGGCCTACCTCGGTGGTGACAACATCTACAGCACCGGGCCACGCAGCACGGTAGTGGCCTGGGACCCCGTGGCAAACCAGGAATTGTGGCGCCTGGATCCGGGACAGACCCAGGGCATCGCGGCGCTGGCAATCCATGGCAAGTTCCTCTACGGCATGTCCCGCAAGGCCGCGGGGTTGTTCGTCATTGACCTGGACAGCCGCCAGGTGGTCCACCGGGGCGATCTGAGCAGCGTGTGCACGGACTTCGGGGCCCTCCAAGTCAGCAGGGGAATTGTGTACGGCGTTTCCGACACCACTGTTTTCCGCATTGACCCGGTCACGTTTGCTGTCTCGGTTGTTGTGGCAGACATTAATGGCGGCTGGTACAGCGGACCCCACATCACCGCCGATGAGGACGGCCTGCTCTACACCCTGCGGGGACCCAACCTTGTCCGCATAGACGATCAGCAGGCGATGCAAACCATGCGCCGGTAAGCCACGTAACCCAAGTAAGTAGCAGCAGATGCCGTTTTGAGCCCTCAGAACGGCATTTGCTGCTACCCAGTTGGGCCGGCGGAAAACAGTCCCGCCAGCACCGAGCACGCAGCACCCCGGGCCACCGCTACGGGATCTGCAATGGCTGCATCAAACAAAGGAGGCGGAGTATTCGCGTGGTGGTACTGAGTCAGGAAAGCGCGCTTGGTCTGTTCCGCGAAAGTGCCAAGGTCGGCTTCCGGAGCAAATCCGGCGATCACCTGTTCCGGACCCAGGATCTTGGCAGCGTTCGCCATGCCGATACCCAGATGCAGGGCGGCGTCGGCAATCAGTCCGGAGTCGCCGTCGGGGTCTATCTGCCGGTCCTGGCCGCTCCGCTCCAGTTCGCGCTGCATGCCCCAGAGGCTCCCCCGGGTTTCGAAGCAGTCTTCCGCACCGCAGTGGCACGGCCTGGCCTGCCCTGGTCCGGTAATCGCCCGCGAATGGGCGAAACCTCCGGCGGCGCCGTTGAAGCCGCGCTGGATGCGGCCTTCAACCACGACGGCGGCACCCAAACTGGTTCCAACGCTGAAAATAAGCATCTCGCGCCCTTTGGAAACGTCGTCGAACAAGAGCCCCCGCGCGTAGGCGTTGACGTAGCTGTCGACGACGACCGGCTGGTCCGCGATTTCTTCAAGGAGCACTTGGAACTTGACGTCAGTCCAGCCCATCGCGCCGCTGTGCCGCACCAGACCGCCGGCTTGGTCCACTACCCCGGAAACGGCAACTCCCACCCCGATAAGCCTGGACCCCATCCCGCCCGCAGCGGCGCTGACAGCCCGGGCCGCGGCCGCTGCCGCGTCGTCAGGACCGGCAGACGGCATCGGCTCGCTGTAGGTGGCCACCACGCCACCGCGCAAATCGACGACGACGGCGTGCGCCTCCGTGGCGGACAGCCTCACCCCTGCCGCGAAGACGCCTTCGCGCCCCAGCTCCAGGAGACGTGCCGGACGGCCACCCGTGCTGGGCGCAATCTCGGTTTCCACCAGCAACCCGGCGTGCACAAGCTTGCCCGTGATCCCCGTGACGCTGGCTGCGCTCAGACCGGTTTGGACCGTGATTTGGGCGCGGGATACCGGCGCCTGTGTCCGGACTATGTCCAGTACCAGCGCCTCATTGATCTCGCGGATCAGGGCCTTGCTTCCTGCGCGTGGCTTCATGGCTCGTGGCTCCTGTTGTTGCGTCGCAAGGGATCTCCCCCATTCTGGCATCTGCTGCCCGGATGTCTTCATACCTTTTATTGTACTTACTTTAGTCATTGACAAAAGATATTGAAACTGGCAATCTCGGTCCCATGAACATCAACAACGGCGTTGCATCCACTTCTTCGCCTCCCACAGCAAGCCGGCTGAGGATCCTGCTGAGCATCCCGGACGCTGAGCGGGATGCCTTCATCTCCCCCGAAACCCGCTCTGCCCTCAAAGAACTTGGCGAGGTCACGGAAATCGCCCCGGCCGGACTCCAGTCCTTGGATGCTTTCGCGGCTGCTGCCGCAGACAAGGATGCGTTCATCACCGCCTGGGGATTCCCCCGACTCGACGCCGAACATTTGGCCGCGGCGCCGAACCTCAAGTGCGTTGTCCATGCCGCGTCATCGCTGCACGCTCTGGTCAGCGAGGACTTCTGGACCACCGGCATCCCCATCTCCCAAGCGGGCGCAGCAATGGCCCCGGCCGTCGCGGAGCTTTCGCTCACCTTCACCCTGGCCCTGCTGCGACGCGTCCACCAGCTCGATCACAGCCTCCGCACGGGGGCCACCTGGGATGACGCCCGAAACGTCCAACGGGCACGGGAAATCTCCGGCGCCCGCATCGGCGTCGTCGGAGCATCGAGGACAGGCCGCCGGTACATCGAGGCATGCCGGGCACTCGGCGCGCGCGTGTGCATCTACGATCCGTACCTGATCAAAGGCGACCCCCTCGCGGCCAGCTCGGCCACTCTGACCGACCTCATGGCCCACAGCGACGTGGTGGCCGTCCACGCTCCGGCCACCCCCGAAACCGCCGGACTTATCAGTGCGGCGGAACTTGCCCTGCTTCCGGATGGGGCAGCGCTGGTGAACACGGCCCGATCCACCATCGTGGACATGGATGCCTTGTACAAAGAGGTCTACTCGGGACGAATTGATGCCGCGCTCGACGTTTTCGGCCAAGAGCCCCTCCCCGTAAACGATCCTTGGCGCTCCCTGCCAAATGTGCTCCTTACGCCCCATCTGGGCGGAGCCACCGTGGACTCCCGGCGGCGGGCAGGCGGCATTGTGGTTGACGAATTGCGCCGGTTTATCAACGGCGAACCCATGGAACATGCCCTCACCCGGACCGACCTCGAACGGATGGGCTGACCATGCGCAACATCCTCCTGATCCATTGCCACGATCTGGGCCGCTTCCTTGGCTCTTACGGAGTGGAAACCGTGTCAACCCCGCATCTGGACTCCTTCGCCGATGAATCCACGCTTTTCGAGCAGGCCTTCGCTACTGCTCCGCACTGCAGCCCGGCCCGCGCCTCGCTTTTCACCGGTACCTATCCCCAAAGCAACGGTGTCCTGGGACTCACGCATGAACCCTTCAGCTGGGATCTGAAGGAACCCAAAGCGCACATCGCCTACAGGTTGAAGTCAGCCGGCTACCAGACCGAGCTGGTTGGTGTGCACCACGAATCGCGTGTGCTGGCGGATGACGTGGTTGCGGGCAGGCTCGGCTTCGACCGTGCCCGTACGGGGGGCGCGCGGAACGTCGTCGTAAGCCGCGCAACCGACGCCCTGCGCCGCATGTCCGTCAGCGACCGTCCCTTCTACCTGCAGGTCGGTTTCACGGAGCCCCACCGGGTGCCTTCCGAACGGGACCGCCCGGGCGTGATGGGGTTCCTTGCCGACGGTGTGAACCCGGATGTCACTCTGGGCCACACCGTCCCAGCGCATTTGGTGGACGACGACGGCGCCCGCGAAGAGATCGCCGAACTCCAAGGTGCCGTGAAACACATGGATGAAGGCGTGGGCAGCATCCTCTCGGAACTCGATTCGCTTGGCCTCCGCGACCAGACCCTGGTGCTGTTCACCACCGACCACGGGCTCGCGCTGCCCCGCGCCAAATGCACCCTGTACGACGCCGGGCTGGGCGTTGCGCTGATGCTTCGCCACCCCGGAAACGCGGCATGGTCCGGGAGACGTGTGAAGGACATCGTCAGTCACGTGGACGTGCTGCCCACGTTGCTGGAGCTGGCCGATGTCCCTTGTCCGGAGGACCTCCCCGGAACAAGCCTCAGGCCCTCGGTTGAAGCAGGAGAGGCGCCGCGAACGCACTGTTTCAGCCAGTTGAGCCACCACACCTATTACGACCCCAAGCGATCAGTGCGGACATCCACGCACAAGCTGATCGTCAACTTTTCCAACGCACCACGAGCCATGGATCCCACACAATCCTGGATTCACCGCAGCCTGCCCGCAGACCTTGGCGGGCCAACCATCGGAACCAGCCCGGCCCTGGAACTCTACGACCTCACATCGGACCCTGAGGAACTGGACAACATCGCCGACCATCCGGGGCAAGCGGAGATCCTCACGGACCTCTCCGCTGCCCTCTTCGACTGGATGCGGGAATGCGACGACCCCCTCCTCACCGCCCCTGTAGCAGCCAGCCGCCACCAGCTCGCGCTCGACGCGATCCACGAAGCCACCCTCACCCGAAAGTAGCCCCATGTTCATTCGAAAGATGCACCGCACCGCTTTGGCGACAGCCGCCGTCGTCGCCGCCGCTTTGACGCTCACCGCCTGCGGTTCTGCTGGTTCCTCAACGTCCGACGGCGGACCGGCCACCGGCAAGGTGACGCTCTGGATGTACCCCGTCATCAAGGACGAGACCGCCAGCAAGAAGTTCTGGCAGGACACTGAGGCCAGCTTCGAGAAAGCCAACCCGGGAATCGACCTGACCATCGAGCTCCAGACGTTCGACAAGCGGGATGCCCAGATCTCGGCGGCGTTGGCCGCAGGCTCCGGACCCGACGTCGTCCTTATTACGCCTGACCAGGCAGCCACCTACCGCAACGTGCGCGGGCTGCTGCCAGTGGACAAGGCCATTGAGCAGGACAAAGACAACTTCTACCCCGGCACGCTGGAGGCAGCAACTTTCGACAACGAAGTGTTCGGCGTTCCGCTGTTCCAAAACATCAACACCACTGCCTACAACACGAAAATCTTCGCCGACGCAGGGCTGCCGCTGCCCAAGACCTGGGACGATCTCCGCAGCGCGGCGCCGATCCTGGCGGAGAAGGGCATCGCCGTGATGGACTACGCCGGCAGCCCCGAACAAACCTTGAACCTGTCCTTCTATCCCCTGCTGTGGCAGGCCGGCGGAACGGTGTTCACCGATGACGCCAAGGACATCGCCTTCGATTCAGAAGCCGGTGTTTCGGCGCTCCAGCTGCTGATCGACCTCAAGAAGCTCGGCGGCCTTCCGGCGGATGCCGCCACCGATGGCCCCAAGGTTGAAGGTGCGCCGATTGCCACCGGCAAGGCAGCGATGCGCGCCACGACGTCCCTCCCGGAACTGAAGCAGATGCGCGCCGCGCTCGGCGCCGACAATGTTGCTCTCGGCGCCCCGCTGCAGGGCAAAGTCCAGGCGACCTACGGCAATCCCGGCTTGCTGGCACTGACCTCTATTAATAAGAAGGAGAACCGCGAAGCTGCCTACAAGGTGATGAACTACCTGAGCTCGGCTGAATCACAGAAGGCACTCAACGCCGCTGCCGGTAACCTGCCTACGCGAAGCGACGCCGCCGCACTGGGCACTGATGCCGACTCTCTCGCCATGGCAGAAGCCTTGAAGTCCGCAAACCCCGGCGAACCGTCCCCGGTTGCACGCCAGGTCATGGGCGCCCTCGCGCCGAACATCCAAGCTGCGCTCCGCGGCGATGTCAGCGCGAAGGAAGCCCTCGAGCGTGCCGCCAAAGAAGCCCGCGGCATCCTGCAGCGCTCGGCATCCTGAGTAAGCCCAACCACCGATTGGTCACCCCATGTCTGTAAACACCCGCACCAGAACGACGCTGGCCGGCCGACATCCAGAGTTGACGGCGTCACCGCTCAAACCTTTTGGAGCCAGGAAGGCCCGTAACCGCGAAGCGTTGGCCGGCATCCTTTTCGTCCTTCCCACGCTGGTCATTTTCGGCCTCTTCAAATTCCTGCCCATCTTCGGGGCCGGCGCCATGAGCTTGACCGAGTACAGCCTCAACGGTGACTTCGAGTTCATCGGCGCAGACAACTACACGCGCCTGACCGCGGATCCCAACTTCTGGCAAAGCCTCAAGGTGACGTTCCTGTACGTGGCGATCTTTGTGCCATTCATCATCGCCGTGTCACTGGCAGGAGCTGTCCTCCTGGACAAACTGGTCAGGTTCTCCGGGACTTTCCGGGCGCTGCTGTTCATTCCGTACCTCAGTTCGTTCGTGATGGCCGGCATCATCTGGACCTGGATCTTTTCCACCGATGGTCCTCTAAATGCCGCCCTGGGCGGCCTGGGCATGGGGCCCGTCCCCTTCACCTCAGGGCCTCAGCTGCTGGTCCTCTTGTCCCTGGCCGTAGTGTCCGTGTGGAAAGGCTTCGGCTATTCCATGCTGATATTCCTGGCCGGGCTCAAGGCGCAGCCAGCTGAAGTCCATGAGGCTGCCCGCATCGACGGGGCAGGCGCTTGGAAGTCGTTCTGGTTCGTGACGCTGCCGCTGCTGAAGCCCGTGGTGTTCTTTGTCCTGGTCATCGAGACGATTGTCGGTTTCCAGGTCTTCGACACCATCTATGTGATGACCGGAGGCGGACCCGCCCGGGCCAGCCACAGCCTCATCTACTTCCTGTTCGATGAAGGCTTCAAGTTCTTCGACTTCGGCTATGCCTCGGCCATCGGCGTGGTGCTGTTCATCATTGTGCTCATCCTGTCGCTCATCCAGCAGCGCTTCTTCGAAGGTAAGGACTCCAAGTGACTGCCACCATCTCAACGCAAACTGTTGGCCGGGGCCCAGCCAAAGGTCCCGCCGTGTCCAGCCCCCGACGCAGCAAAGAGAAGCGCCGCCAGCGCACCCTGACCTGGGTGTTGGCAGTGATCTCACTGTTCACCGTGGCGCCCCTGATTGCCGTGGCCGTGCTGGCGCTCTCCCCCGCGGATGCACCCACGCTGCCTTACGCGGTGCCATCGTCACTGACGTTCGACAACATTGTCCGCATATTCAACGTTGGCGAATTCCCGCTCTGGCTCTGGAACTCATTCCTGTACTCGGCGGTATCGGTGGTGGTTGTCCTGCTCACCGCCTCCATGGCCGCTTACGCCTTGGCCCGCAAGCGGTTCCCCGGACGGAACGCGCTGCTCTGGGCCATCATCGCCACCATGATGGTGCCCGTCCAGGCCACCCTGATCCCCACGTTCATCCTCATCTCCAAGATGGGCGGCGTGAACACCTTGTGGGGCCTGATCCTGCCTACCTTGGCCAACGCCCAGGCGATCTTCCTCATCCGCCAGTTCGTGCGGGACATGCCCGAGGAACTCTTCGACGCCGCCCGCATTGACGGTGCCGGCGAATGGCGGACCTTCTGGCAAATCGTGCTCCCGCTGATCCGTCCCGTCCTGGCAACCCTGGCGATCTTCGTCTTCCTATGGCATTGGAACGACCTCCTCTGGCCGCTGGTGGTGGGCCAATCGGACGCAGCAAGAACTCTCACCGTGGGCTTGGCGACGTTGAACACGGAGACAGCGTCCACGTCCAACGTCATGGCCGCGACACTGGTCAGCTTCCTCCCATGCTTGGTGATCTTTGCCCTCCTGCAGAAACACATCGTCGCCAGCATCACGCACAGCGGGGTCAAGGGATGACCCCGCCCATCCGTTTCGGCCTCATCGGCGTCGATTCCCCGCACGCGCCGTCCTTTACGCGACTCTTTGGAAACGGCGTCGACGGCGCGGTCCCCGGCGGCACGGTGACGCACGCTTGGAAGGGGGAAGCGGCGTCGGACTTTCCTTTGAGCCTCGACCGGATCGACAGCTTCGCGGACGAAGTCAGCGGGCTTGGCGTCACCTTGTGTGACTCTCCCGAAGCTGTGGCCGAAGCCTGCGATGCCCTCCTCATCGTGGCCTCCGATGCACGGACACACCCCCATTACTTTGAGCGCGTTGTCCGCTACGGAAAGCCGATCTACGTGGACACCCGCTTCGCCCCCACCCTGGCTGAGGCCCGGACCATGCTCGCCCAGGCACAAGCCTCCGGCACACTGGTCCTGGCCGGGTCCCCCAAACGGTTCACTCCGGAGTTCCAAGCGGCCCGTGGTGGTGCCCGCGTCCGGGAGGTGACACTGGACGGAGCTTTGCCCACCCAGCCGGGGCATCCCGGCTTGTCGTGGTACGGGGTGCACTTGGTAGACCTCGCAGTAGCCGCGCTCGGCGCCGGCCCGGAAGCAATAACGGTCGACGCCGGGAAGCCGGGTTCCTTCACCACCGTCACCTCGGTGACGGTGCGGTGGGGTAACGAACGAGTGGCTGACATGAAAGGCGAATCCCAGTGGAATCCTCTCACCACAGGACGCCTCACAACCGATGAAGGGGTCCGCGAGTTCTCGATCGAAGCCGGCCCTTCCATGCTGGTTGGGCTGTTGAAGGGGATCGTGGACTCCATCCACAGGGGGACACCGAACGTACCCCTGCGGGAAATCCTCAGCATTGTCGCCATCGTGGAAGCCGCCAACAAAAGCCTGGAGGCCGGACTCCCGGTGTCCGTGGGAAGAAGCTCATGATCCAGACAACAACCCGTGTGTCATTCCGAACGGTGAGGATCGGCGTCGATATCGGCGGCACCAAGATCGAGGCTGTCGCCATCGATGAGGACTGCAATGTCCTGCACGCTGTCCGCCGTCCCACCGTACGTGGGAATGAGGCCCTTCTCAGCACTCTCTTCGGCGTCCTCAAAGAGTTGCGCGGCGCCGAAACCCTCGCGGACTGCAGCGTGTCCGGGTTGGGCATCGGAATACCCGGAACAGTGGATACCGTGTCCGGGTACGTCGCCAATGCGGTGAACGTTGGCGTCACCAGTCTCGCGTTGGGCAGTCTGGTGGAAGCTGAGCAGGGGCTGCCGGTTTCGGTGGAGAACGACGTCAATGCCGCCGCCCTCGGAGCCCACTACCTACTGGCCGACGGCGACACGTCCGGCTCCAGCGCCTACCTCAATCTCGGCACCGGCTTGGCGGCGGGTTATGTCAGCAACGGTGTTGTGGTCCGGGGCGCATCCGGGGCCGCAGGCGAAATTGGGCACCTCCCCCTCGGGCACCAGGGCGAGGAATGCCCCTGTGGCCAAAAGGGCTGCCTGGAGCTCATCGCTTCGGGTTCTGGCATTGCCCGTCGGTGGCCCGCCGAAAGCCAGTGGCCCGCCGTCGCACTTTTCGAGGCAGCGCTCGACGGCGACCCTCTCGCCAAAGTTGTTCAGCAGCGGTTCTTCGAAGGAGTTGCCACAGCTATCCGGATCCTTGGACTGACCTACGACCCCTCTTCGATCTACGTAGGCGGCGGTCTGAACGCACTGGGCCAGCCACTGCTCAAAGGTATCCAAAGGGAACTTGTCCGGTTCAGTTCACCGTCGCCGTTCCTTGGCTCTCTCGCACTCGGCGATCGCATCCAGTTGGTCCCTCAGGGGCTCCCCATTGGCTCTGTCGGTGCGGCGATGGCCGCCGATCAGCAACTTCTCTTACCCAACAACTTAAAGGAAGACCCATGGCAGAAGTCATTATTGTCCGCGACCACACCGAGGCCGGAAACGTCGCAGCAACCATCATCGCCCAGCAAATCACCGCCAACCCGGCCATAGTGCTGGGCCTGGCCACGGGCTCCACGCCGCTGTCCACGTATGCAGCATTGGCGAAGTCCATTCGCGAAGATCGGATTGACGTTTCCCGCGTAAAGGGCTTTGCCTTGGACGAGTACCTGGGCGTCCCTCCGCATCACCCCGAAAGCTACCGCTCGGTGATCACCCGCGAAGTCGTTGAGCCCCTGGGACTGAACCCGGATCACGTGTTCACCCCGCGGGGCACGGGCAGCGGTATCACCCGGTCCGGGGAAGAGTACGAAGCATTGATTGCAGAAGCCGGCGGCGTGGATATCCAGATCCTGGGCATCGGTTCCAACGGCCATGTGGGGTTCAATGAGCCGGGCTCGTCCCTGGCTTCGTCAACACGCATCAAGGCACTGGCCGAACAAACACGCAAGGACAACGCACGGTTCTTCAACTCGCCCGAAGAGGTTCCAACGCACTGCATTACCCAAGGACTGGGAACCATCCTCCGAGCCAGGCAGTTGGTGCTCCTGGCTTTTGGCGCGAACAAGGCACAGGCCGTTGCGGCTGCTTTGGAGGGGCCTGTGTCCTCAACCATTCCTGGTTCGGTCATTCAACAGCATGCGCGGGCAACTGTGATCATCGACGAAGAGGCCGCCGCGGCGCTGGCACACTCCGATTACTACCGTCATGCCCGGCAATCGGCCATGGATCTGATGCAGTAAGTTTTTAGTGGGGGCGAACGCATCCCGAGTGCCAAAAAAGGGGTCAGTAAATGGGGCAGGACGACGCACGCACATCAGGCTGGAAGTCTTTTTGGGACCGCGGAGGCTGGTGGCGGGCAGTCCTCCTGGCGGTGCTTTACATGGTGGTCTACCTTGGTGCGGGCCAAGTCATCGGCCTCATTGCAGGCGATCAAGTGGTCGCCGAGGATATCTTCCGCACACCCCAGAGCGTCTTCATCGGTCTGACATTGTCATTGATTGTTGGCAGTGCTGCACTGGCTGCGTTCGTTTATTCCGTGGGCTGGTTCAAACCGCTCTTCGCGAAGCAACCTGTCAAGGGAAGTTGGTGGATGTGGGCGGCGCCGTTCTTCCTGGTTGCCGCCATTGTGTTGCGCTTCCTGGGCATCAACTACAGCAGTTACCAGGCCTCCGTCGTGGTCATCATGCTGCTTACCGGCCTGCTGATCGGTTTCGCGGAGGAAATCCTCACGCGCGGCATTGTGGTGAAAATGCTGCGGGACTCCGGGAAATCCGAGTGGGTGGTCATGGTGCTGTCTTCCTTGATATTTGCCCTGTTGCACTCCGCTAATGCCCTGTCAGGCATGCCGATCATCACGGTCCTGGTGACCATTGTGTTCACGTTCGGTTTCGGCATTTGCATGTACCTGACCATGCGGGTTACCGGCAACCTGATCTGGCCCATGATTCTTCATGCCCTCTATGACCCCACGCTCTTCCTGTCCACGGGAGGCATCGATCAGGCTGCTGCGGGGCCGCAAAGCCCGCTCGTGCAGCTGGCCGGCCCGGCCAACATGATTTACATCCTGATCGCGGTGGTCGCGTTGATTGTGGTTCGTGGAAAGATGCAGCGCGCACCGCTCGCCATGACAACGGTGTAGCGCTCAGCGAATCAGGAACAAACAGAAACGTTTGGGGTCGCGCAGTAGAGAGAATGGGACTATTCTGGCGCCCATGGCCAAGGCAGCCTCGCCTGTGCGCGCGTGGATCGGCACGGTTCTTTTCTTGTTCCTGGCGCCTGGGATCGTTGCGGGATTTGTTCCGTGGATGATCACGGGTTGGCCGTGGCACCCGTGGGGCGATGGGTGGACCGTCGTGGTCGCCTGGGTGGCTGTTGCTGCCGGAGTGGTTATCCTCCTGCACGCCTTTGCACTCTTCGCACTGAACCGCGGAACACCTGCGCCAGTGGCTCCCACCGAAACGCTCGTTGTGACAGGGTCCTACCGCTACGTGCGCAATCCCATGTACCTCGCGGTTCTCAGTATCATCCTCGGCCAGGCGCTGCTGTTCGGCAGCTGGGGGCTGGTGATCTACGCAGTGATAGTCCTCGCCATGGTGGTGGCCTTCGTGAAGGGCTATGAGGAGCCGACACTCACTGAGACCTATGGCGAGCAATACACCACGTACCGGCGCAACGTCCCGGGATGGTGGCCGCGGTTGACTCCGTGGCGGGGGTGAGCGACATCGGTGAGGAACCCCCTACTCCGAGTCCTCCCCGGTCACGGTGGACTCCCGGATAATCAGCTTGGGTGCCAGGCTGACCCGGCGGAGTGCGGGTGAAACGGCGGAGCCGGCCATGCCAGTCAACCTCTCCATGCACATGGTCACGGCCGCGTATCCAACGTCCCGCTTGGGCGGAGAAATGGAGGTGAGGGGTACCGGGGCGAGGTCCGCAACTTCGTCGTCATAGGCAACGATTGCCAGGTCCTCCGGAACGTCGACGCCGGACTCCTCAGCAAGGTTGACCAGGGTAATGGCTTCCTCGTCCGGAAGGACCAGTGCGGCACGGGTGTTGGTGCGGCGGCAGTCTTTCAGGAACTTGGCAAACTCCTTGTGGTTGTTTCCCGCACCCACTACCGAGCGGACGTACTCCAGGACAGGTGCATCCGTTTCGAGACCCAGCTTGGCCACCATGCGCTCATGGCTTTCACGCAGCCAAGGTGCCGTGGCGCTGCTGGCAATGGCCAGTCCGATCCTGCGGTGGCCCAGGGAGGCAAGGTGCTCCATGGCCAGTTCAGCACCGTATGAGTGGTCTGACATCACGGACTCGAACACCCGGCTTGAACGCTCCACCAGCACCACCGGGATCCGCACTCCGGACAGCAGGTCGAACGTTGGCGAACCGGGTTCGAGGGGGCCTGCGGTTGCCAGGAGTATCCCGTCCACGGAGTTGGCCACCATGCGCTGGAGTTGCCGGAATTCGTCGTCGGTAGAGTAGTTGCTGACACCCAGGATCAGGCGCGCATTCAAAGCCCGGGCCGCTGCTTCTGCACCGCGGATGACCTCGGGGAAGTAGTAGCCGGTGGTGGGGACAATGAGTCCCAAAGTGGCCAGCGGCTGGCGGGTCCTTCTGTGGATGGCCTCTCCTGGCCGCTCCACCACCATACGGACCGCTCCGCCATGGACCCGGCGGAGGAGTCCTTGGGCAGCGAGCTGCGTCAGGTCCCGGCGGATGGTCATAGTGGACTGGCCGCTCTTTTCGGCAAAGTCGTTCACGGTGAGGGTCCCCCGCAACTCCAGCTCGCGGAGTATTTTCTCGTGGCGTTCCCCGCTGAGCATGCCAGTCCTCTTCCGGAATCCCAATGTTCAAATAAGCATAATTGACTGAATGGAAACGACGTTGCGGGGCCGGCTTTGCGCGTAAACGCTCGCCAGAGTGCGCAGAGCAGACCCCGCAACGCCAGCCGTCACGGCCGTGGGTGGTCGTCGATCCGCACGACGTTGCGGCCACGCATGGTGTAGAGGTAGCCGTCTTCGTCGTTGGTGATGTGCGAGCCGCTGTACCAGCCGCCGTTGATGTCAGCCACAACAGTGGCGAGTTCGAAGGTCTTGGGATCGAAGCGGAAGACGTTCGTATCCGAGACACCGTAAACAGCGCCACGGTTGGTGACCAGAGCAGCGAATCCCGTGCAAACCGAGCTGATATCGGCTTGGTGGATCAGCGTGCGTTTCGGCAGATCAATCACGAAAACACGTCCCGTCCGCACAATCCCATAGAGGTACCGCCCCTGCACCGCCAAGGCGGAAACGCCGGCGCCCAAACCGGGATCAAGGCGCCACAGTTCCTTGCCCGCTACGGGATCGAACGCCACAACGGTGCCAGGCCCCTCCGTTCCGGGCCGTCCGCCGCCGAGGTAAGCGACGCCGTCGCGCGCTGTTACCGCGCGGACCAACTGCACCTTATCCACGGGGTTAAGGAAGAATCCCGACTTACCCGTGCGGGGATCGTAGGTCCACAGCGAACCGCCGCCCTCGGTATCGGCCTGCGCGCACACCAGAACGAGCTTGTTGACCTCATCCCAGTGGACGTCCAAGGGCCGGTTCTGTTCGGAGGAGAACTTGGCCACCTGGCTGATGGGCTTGCCGCTGCGGGGGTCGTAGCTCCAGATGCCTTGGGAGCTGTACTGGCCGGTGTACAAGACGCTGTCCACCACCACGGCGTCCTTGGCCTCCCCGGGGACGGTCATGTTGGCGACCTGACCGGTTCCCAGTGATCGTCGCGAGATGACACCGTTGCCGCCGACGTACACGAGGCCGCCTCCGGCTGCCAGACCCATGGCTTCCTGGGCGTCCGACGGCGCTCCGGCCTCGCCAAGGTCGGTGGTCTTGAATGTCCCGGACGTGGGGTCGATTTCCGCAACGAACCCGAATGCGGAGGTCACCAGCACTTTGCCGTTCAGGGTGTCAACGCCCCAGATCTCGCCCAAGAACGGGCCTTGGTACGGAACAGCTGAAACGGTGTTGGCAGAAAGGGAGTAGGCAAGGAGCCCTGCTTCGTTGGCGAAATAGACCTTGTCGCCAATTGCTGCGAAGTTCTTTGCGGTTTTTCCTTCCGATGCCGCCGAGGCATAGGAGGACGGGTTGGTGACACTCAGGGCCGCGATTTTGGAGGTGGATGTTGAAGCGGCCGAGCTGACCATTAGCTTGTCGCCCACGATCGCCAGGTCCCTGATGCTCGGGTCCGCGATCATCTCCGCCGGCGTGACGTTTCTGAAGGACTTGGCTGCATGGTCATAGGCGTACAAGCACGCCCGGCTGGCGCTTCCTCCGCCACCCAGAGTGCTGCCCGCGCCGAAGAAGATGGTGGAGTCTGTGGCGGCGACGGCACGGGCCAAGGTGGCTCCGGCGTCCGGAACGCCGAGGTTGGAAACCGTGCCGGTGGCGGGGTCGTATTCCCACAGGGCCGGCGCGGTACCGCTGCCGCCGCCCACGGCATAGAGGCGGCCATTGGGGGCCACACTCAGGTCGCGAACGTCGCGGTCACCGATCCGGCCAACCGGGGTGGCCTTTGCGCCCAGGTTGGACAGGTCCCAGCGGAACAGGTTCGGTTTGGGACCCGTGGTGTTCTGCAGCACCCCCGCATACAGGTACCGGCCGGAGGCGTCGGCAGCGAGGGTTTGGATGGCGTAGCCGTTCTCCAGTTCGGTCACGCCGGTGACTTTGCCGCTGGGCACGTGGAAAGCCACAATCCGTGCCGGGTCCAGGTTTCGCGAACCAATGTACAGCGTCTCACCCACCAGCAGCCCGCTCATGAGGGAGAACTGTACGACGCCGGGGCCAAGGTCCAGGACCTCGGTCGCCTTCGGTTTGGCCGCCAGGGAGGCGGACGCCGACGCCGGTTGGCCGGCTGCCAGCCCCATGGCCGCTGCGAGCGACGCCACTCCCCCGACCTGGAGGACTGCCCGCCTGCTGATGTTCGATTTCTCCATTGGAATCCCTGCTCTTAGGAAGTGCTCGATGAATGAGCTGTTGTTGGGGTGTCCAGAATTCATAGCAGCGCAGAGCGAACACAGTCCAGCTTTTCTGTTCGTTCAAACACAACTCGTTCGGTTCGAAACAGCTAGGCCTTGCAGATTCTTACAATGCTGATTTCGACGGATGTTTGAATTTGTTTGAAATGTTGAAGATGTTCGAACTTGCCGATTACATGGACCTATCGCCGTGTGGCCCCCACCACATACCCCCTTCGCATCCGAAGTCTTCAAAGGAGAACACCATGAAGCGTCGTCATCTCTTCGCCGGAGTAGCTGGCTTGGCTGCCAGCACTCTGCTGCTGGCCGCGTGCGGCAACGGCCCCACCCCAGCGGCAGCACCCACGCCCACGGAAGATCCCTCCGGCTCCATCACCTTCTGGTCCTCATTGGCCGGCATGGACAAAGTGGCTGAAGCGTTCAACGCCAGCCAGGACAAGATCAAGGTCAGCTTCGAAACCATCCCCAACGGCGCCAACGGCGGGTATGCCAAACTCTCCACCGCCATCACGGCAGGCAACGGCCCGGACGTGGCCACCATCGAATACCCGCAGTTGCCGCAATTCGTCAGCAATAGCCAGGTCATTCCGCTCGATGGCCTCATCAACAAGGCTGAGACCGTGGATAAGCTCACGGACGAGACCAAGGCATTGGTCCAGTTCGGCGACAAGACCTACGCCCTTCCCTACGACGCAGCCCCCATGCTCATGTGGTACCGGAAGGACATGCTGGCGAAGGCCGGCGTCGAGGTCCCTAAAACCTGGGACGAATTCGAAGAGGCAGGTAAGAAGCTCAAAGCCGCAGCGCCCAACTCCTACCTCGCCAGCTTCAACCCCAACGAGGTAGCTGCGAGCGCCGGATTGGCCTGGCAGGCCGGGGCCAAGTGGTTCGGCACCGAGGGCGACAGCTGGAAGGTGGGCGTCAACGATGAAGCCACCCAGAAGGTTGCCTCCTATTGGCAGAAGCTGATTGACGAGAAGATCGTCAAAGTTACCCAGGCCTACAGTGACGAGTGGAGCCTGGATCTGGCCAACAGCACGGTAGTTGGAGTCCTCGGCGCCAACTGGAGTGCCACCGGTATCCAGAAGCGCACCGAAGCCAGTGGTCAGAAGGGCCAGTGGATCGCCGCCGAGCTGCCAACCTGGGGCAACGAGTCCGGAGCGTTCTATGGCGGATCCAGCTTCAACGTGACCAAGAGCAGCAAAAACCCGGCTGCGGCCGCCAAGTTCGTCGAGTTCCTCACCACCAACCAGGAAGCCATCAAGGCCCGTGGCAACACCGGATCCGCCTTCCTTGCCTTCCCGGGACTGACACCTGTGGCTCAAAAGGCCTACGACGCCAGCTACTTCGGCAACGACATCTACGAGGTCTTCAACAAGGCCTACGGCACCATCACCCCGGGTTGGCAGTGGGGCCCGAACTGGGACATCACCAACACCGCGCTCAAAGACGCCTACGGGAAGCTGACCACGGGCGGCACCATCCACGACGCCGTCGATACCGCGCAGGACGCCACCGTAGGCGGCTTGAAGCAGGCCGGCTTGTCCGTCAAAGAGTAGCCCCGTCACCGGGTAGCTCTTCCACAAAGCAGTCACAGGCAGGGGGCCTCGCCGGAGGCCCCCTCCAACCAAGGAGAATCCCATGGCCACCCAGGCCCTCACCACCACAGTGCCCCGCCGAGGCCGCGCACTGGCGGGAACCGGCGGACGGACTGCCGCCTTGTTCCTGGTCCCTTTCTTCGCGGTCTTTGCGATCGCCATGATCGCACCGGTGATCTACTCGCTGGTGCTGAGTTTCCATTCGCAGCAGAAGTCCGGTCTGGGCTTTGGGGAAGCCAAGACAGTTTTCGTAGGACTTGAGAATTACGTGCAGGTTTTCCAGTCCGAGACGTTCGTGGAAGGTATCGCCCGGCTCGGGTTGTACTGCCTGATCTACATTCCCTGCATGGTGGGCGGCGCCGTAGTGTTCGCGCTCCTGCTGGATGCCTCAGTGGCCAAGGCACGCAAACTCTTCCAGCTTCTGGTGTTCCTGCCGCACGCAGTTCCAGGCGTCATCGCTGCCCTCATCTGGGCCTACCTCTACACGCCCGGCATCAGCCCTCTCGTCCAGGCCCTCCAAGGCGGCGGGATCCAGATCAACTTCCTTGATGCGCACATGGTCCTTCCGTCCATTGTGAACATCGGCGTCTGGGAGTGGACCGGCTACAACGTGATCATCCTGTTTACCGCACTGCAGGCCGTGCCCCGCGAAATCCTGGAAGCGGCCCGTGTGGACGGTGCCGGGGAGATCCGGGCCGCCATCAGCATCAAGTTCCCGCTGATCCTCCCGGCGTTGAGCGTCATCATGCTGTTCACCATCATCGGCACCCTGCAACTGTTCACAGAACCGTCCATCATTTCCAAGGCCACAGCTTCCGTGACCAGTACCTGGGTTCCCAACCTGTGGGCCTACGATGCCGCCTTCATTCGGCACAACCTCAACCAAGCGGCCGCCGCTTCCGTCATCATCGCGGGGCTGGCAGCAATCCTGTCCCTGGCCGTCACCCGCCTCAGCTCCAGGATGAACAAATCATGAGCACTTCAACTTTGTCCCGGCCCCGCGCTGCAACTTCTGCCCACAATGCTCCGCGACGCGGCGGTTCCAACCGCAGTGGCGGCTTCGCCAGCAAGCTCACCGTCAACGGGCTCCTGATCATCGGCTCCGCCTACATGGTGGTACCGGTCCTGTGGCTGGTGTTCGCCTCCACCAAGAATGCGGCAGACCTCTACGGCACCAGCGCCTACGCGTTGGGGAACTTCTCGCTCTTCGAAAACATCGCCAACGTGGCCAAGCAGGACGGCGGGTTGTTCTTCCGATGGCTCGGCAACTCGGTGATGTACGCCGGAGTCGGTGCAGTGCTGGGCAGCCTGATCTCCGTCATGGCAGGTTATTCGTTCGACAAGTTCCAGTTCCGTTGGAAGGACTCGCTGTTCGGATTCGTATTGGTGGGTGTCCTGATTCCCAACACGGCTACGGTTCTGCCCATGTACCTACTGGCTTCCCTGGTGGGCATGACCAACACCGTCTGGGCTGTCCTGATCCCCGTCCTCTGCAACCCGTTCGGTGTCTACCTGGCCAGGGTTTACTCGTCCAGCTACGTCCCGGCCGAAACCCTTGAAGCGGCACGCATGGACGGTGCGGGCCCTATCCGGTCCTTCTTCTCGTTGGGCTTGCCCATGATGATGCCGGGCTACATCACCATCGCCCTGTTCCAGTTCGTGGGCGTTTGGAACAACTTCATGCTGCCCCTGGTGATGCTCCAGGACCAGCAGCTGCTGCCGGTCAGCGTGGGCATCTCCATCTGGCAGGGCTACTCGGTCCCACAGCCCGAATTCACTCCCATGGTCATCACGGGCTCGCTCTTGTCCATCCTTCCGCTGCTGGTCGCTTTCATCATGCTCCAGCGTTTCTGGAAGTCCGGCCTCACCGCAGGGAGCGTCAAGTGACCACCACTGAACTGAACGTCGCACTCGCCATGGGTCCCGGCGTCGTAACCCGGGTCTTTCCGCCCCGCAGGCTCCAAACCCTGGGACCCGGGCTGAGGCTCCTCAGCCCGGTGCCCATGGAAGACTTCACCTCACCGCGCTCGCAGGAACTGCTGGCGGAAACAGACATCCTCATCACAGGGTGGGGCTGCCCAAAACTCGACGCCGCAGCTCTCACGGCGGCTCCGCGCCTGACCCATGTCCTTCACGCGGGCGGCACGGTCAAGCACCACGTGGGCGATGAGTGCTGGGAGAGGGGCATCGAAGTCAGTACCGCTGCGGACGCAAACTCCATCCCCGTAGCCGAGTACACAGTGGCAATGATCCTCCTGGCCAACAAGCGCGTACTGCAGATCGCCCGGAAACTGCACACGGAGAAGACAGAGATCGAACCCGATCAGGTGTTTCCCGACATGGGCAATTTCGGCAAGAGAGTGGGCATCATCGGTGCCTCGAGGATCGGCAAGCATGTCATCCGGCTCCTGAAGTCCTACGACGTCCAGGTAGTGGTAGCCGATCCCTTCCTGGACGATGCCGCGGCAGCTGATCTCGGCGTCGAACGTGTTTCGTTGGAAGAGCTCGTGGCGGGTTCCGACGTCGTCAGCCTCCACGCGCCGTCGCTCCCGTCCACCCGCAACCTGATCCACCAAGGCCTGGTGGCGAGCTTCAAGCCGGGAGCCACGTTCATCAACACAGCCCGGGGCGAACTGGTGGACCAGGACGCGCTGCTTCGACGTATCCAACAAGGCGACCTTTACGCCGTCCTGGATGTCACCACCCCTTGGGTGCTCCCTGCGGATTCTGGTTTCTACACCCATCCAAACGTGCTGCTCACACCGCATCTGGCAGGTTCACTGGGTATGGAACTGGAACGCATGGCCGTCAGCACCATCGAAGAAGCCCAACGGATCTCCCGGGGTGAACCGCTGCTCCACCCATTGCATGCCAAGGACCTCGCCTTCACGGCCTGACGGCTGGCATACTCAAACCCAGTGCACCAACCGTCCGGGGATCGACTCAGAATTCCTTGGATCGGCTCAACAGCAGGGGGCATGAGTGCCGGAAAATGAGAAGGACCAGTCCGGGACAGCCGTCCGGGAAGACGTTGTTTCGACGCAGGGACTGAGCGCTGCCGACGTTGCTGAGCGGGTGGCCGCGGGGAAAACCAATGCGTTTGTCCAGGACACCAGCCGCAGCGTATGGAGCATTGTCCGCGCCAATGTGCTCACCTTGTTCAATGGCATCATCCTGGCCTGCTTCATTGTCCTTTTCGCAATCGGCCGGTGGCAGGATGCGCTCTTCGGTTTCAGCGCCATCGCCAACGCGGTGATCGGAAGCGTCCAGGAGTACCGCGCCAAGCGGGCATTGGACCGGCTGGCCCTGCTCAACGCGCCGCATGCCCGCGTCATGCGGGAGGGATCAGAGGCCGAAATTCCTTTGGACGACGTCGTCATGGATGACACCCTCATCCTCCGGGCCGGGGACCAAGTGCCCGCCGACGGGGTGGTGACCGGCTCCCGCGGACTCCAGGTGGATGAGTCCATGCTGACCGGTGAATCAGACGCCGTTGAGAAGGAAGACAATGACCGCGTGCTGTCCGGCTCCGTAGTGGTTGCCGGTGAAGGAACCGCGGTGGTGGACCGGGTAGGTGCGGACTCGTTCGCCAACTCCCTGGCGGCCGAAGCCAAGCGATTCTCACTGGTGGCTTCAGAACTCCGTTCATCCATTGACCGGGTCCTGAAATGGGTGACCTGGTTCGTTGGCCCCGTGGCGCTGTTGGTTCTGAATGCCCAGATGATTGCCCAGGGCGGGTGGTCCCAGGCTTCGGCAAGTGGAGCGTGGCGCGAGGCAGCGACGGCGACCATCGCCTCCGTCGTCGCGATGGTCCCGTTGGGACTGGTGTTGATGACCAGCATTGCCTTCGCTGTGGGGGCAGTAAAGCTCGCCCGGCAGCAGGTGCTGGTGCAGGAACTTCCCGCCGTTGAGGGGCTTGCGCGCGTGGATATTATTTGCCTGGACAAAACCGGCACGCTCACCCAAGGCGACATCATTTTCGACGCCGCCCACCCGCTGGTTACCCGTCCGGGCTGGGAAGCTGTCCTTTCCTGGTACGGGGTCCAGAAGGATGCCAACGCCACGGCACGCAGCCTGGCCGGGCACTTCACGCAGCAGCCTCAAGACCACGAAAGGGACCGGGTTCCCTTTTCATCCGCCCGCAAATGGAGCGCGGTAGTCTTCGGCAACGACATGTGGATCCTCGGCGGCCCGGAAATGGTGTTCCCTGCCCACGATTCACAAGATCCCGTGCTGCAGAAACTCGCTTCCCAATCCACCGAACTTGCCTCCACCGGCCGCCGCACGCTCGTCCTGGCACACGGAACGCCTACGCATGATGAAACGGTGCCCGCCGATGCGGTGCCCGTGGTGCTCCTGACCTTCCGGGAGAACATCCGCTCCGATGCCGCTGAAACCCTGAGCTATTTCGCGGCACAAGAGGTGGATGTCCGGATCATTTCCGGCGACAACCCCCAAACCGTTGCTGCCATTGCCCGTGAGGTCGGCTTGGACGCACCCCACGGCTTTGATGCCCGCGGGTTGCCGGATGATGAGCAGGAGCTCCTGCAGGTCATCAACAGCAACGTGGTCTTTGGGCGCGTGTCCCCTGATCAGAAAAAGCGCATCGTCGTGGCACTCAAATCTGCCGGGAGGACGGTCGCGATGACCGGAGACGGGGTGAACGACGCGCTCGCGATCAAGGAGGCGGACATTGGCGTGGCGATGAACTCCGGCGCCGCTGCGACCAAAGCGGTGGCGCGGTTGGTCCTCCTGGACGGCAAATTTTCGCACTTGCCGAGCGTTGTGGCTGAAGGCCGTCAGGTGATTGCCAACATCGAGCGCGTCTCCATGCTCTTCCTGACCAAAACCGCTTACGCCACCTTCCTGGCCATTGCGTTCGGTATCCTCCTGCTGCCTTTCCCGTTCCTTCCCCGGCAGCTCTCGGTAACGGACGGTCTGACCATCGGCATTCCGGCCTTCTTCCTGGCCTTGCTGCCCAACGCCCAGCGCTACATCCCTGGTTTCCTTCGGCGCTCGCTCACCTTTGCGGTGCCGGCAGGGGTATCGGTCACGTTGGGGCTCGCAGCGTACGCCAAGCTCGCGGCCAACCTGTCCATCCCGGAAGCTGAAATCAGGACGGGGTCCACCCTCATCCTGGCGATCATCGGTATCTGGATCCTGGTGGTGCTTTCACGGCCGGTCACCCGTTTCAAAGGGATGGTGATCGGGGCCATGATGGTGGGCTTGGTCCTGGTGTATTCCGTCCGGATCGCCCGCGATTTCCTGCAGTTCACTGACCCGACGCTCCCTACGGCATTACTCGTGCTTGGAACGTCCGTGGCCTGCATCGCGCTGATCGAAATCGTGAGGTTCGTGCACCGCCGCGTCGCCTACCGAGACGCTGAGGAGTCCCGTCAGCGGCTGTCGAAATAACGGCGTCCCCGTCCGACCCACAGCGGCACAACCACCAGCACGGTCGCAATGGACTGCGAAATGACAGCGGACCAGTCGCCGTCAGCGGCCACCAGCAGGTCAACCACGGCGAAAGCCAGCCCAAGAAACATCACCGCCGTACCCCCGCTGCGGGCGGCGGAGCTTCCGCGCGCTACTCCCGAGGCGAGCCCGATCACCAGCAAACCGAACAGGACCATTCCTGCCCCGAGCAACGTCACGGGCAGGGCAACGCCGCCGGACTGGGCCTCCGGCGTGTACCGCAGGAAAATCGTCAGTACGCCCAGAAGGATCTGCGCAATGCCGCCGATGTACATCAGCACCACCGAGAAAGTCACCGCACCAGGCCGCTTAGGGCGCTCCCCCGTAGTCATGGATCGAGCATAGACGAGCGCAGGCAATCGCTGGCAGGGCACCAAGGGGGTTAACACCTCTTGTCACACTATTAACCAGCCATTCACATCACCCTTGGATCCTGTCAACTAAGGCTTCTTAGTGTCGGACTCATGGAAAACATCTCCCGCAGATCCCTCATCTCCGCCGGTCTGGGGGCCGGACTCGTCGCCGCCGTCGCCAGTCCCGCCGTCGCGGTTTCAACGGCCGACGACGCTGGTCTCCGCACCGATCCGTTCACCCTCGGCATCGCCTCCGGCGAACCGTGGCCCGACGGGTTCGTCCTCTGGACGCGGCTGGCCGTGAACCCCGTGGCAGAGGATGGCCTGGGCGGCATGCCCTCCCGCAACGTCACCGTTGCCTGGGAAGTCGCAGAAGACCCGGCGATGCGCCGGACAGTAGCCCGCGGCGTCGAACATGCGCGCCTTGAAACCGCCCACTCGGTGCACGTCGAGGTGAAGGGCCTCAGGCCGGGCCGGGAGTACTTCTACCGTTTCCGTACCGGCCGGCACATGAGCGAAGTAGGGCGCACGCTGACCAGCCCCGCCCCAGGTGAGACTCCCGCCGCACTGGCCATGGCTTTCGCCAGCTGCGCCCAGTACGAGCACGGGTACTTCACTGCCTATAAGCGCCTGGCCGAGGACCATCCGGATCTGGTGCTGCACCTCGGCGACTACGTCTACGAGTACAAGAAGGGCAGTTACGTTATCGGCGGCGGCAATCCCCGGGACCACGAAGGACCGGAGACCGTGAGCCTGGCCGGCTACCGCCAGCGGCATGCCCAGTACAAGGCCGACGCCGATCTCCAGGCAGCGCACGCAATCGCACCATGGCTGGTGGTCTGGGACGACCACGAGGTGGACAACAACTGGGCCGATGACATCCCGGAGAACACGGACGCCGGACAGCTCAACGACACCACCGGGCATTTCCGGCAGCGCCGCGCCGCCGCATTCCAGGCCTACTACGAGAACATGCCGCTCCGTGCGTCCTCGGTTCCGGCCGGTTTCGACATGAAGATCTACCGCACCATCCAATGGGGCCAACTGGCCAACTTCCACATGATGGATACCCGGCAATACCGTGATGACCAGCTGGCAGGCGACGGCTGGCAGAAGAACGTGGCCGGGCGCCTGGAGGAAAACCGCACCATCACCGGAGCCGAGCAGGAAAAATGGCTCCTGGACGGCTTCAGGAACTCCACCCAGCGCTGGGACATCCTGGGCCAGCAGGTGTTCTTCGCCGAACGGGACCGCGATAAGGCGCCGGACATCGACGATGTCTCCATGGACGGTTGGGACGGGTACGCCGCCTCCCGCCGCCGCATCACCCAAGGCTGGGTAGACGCGAAGGTGCGCAACGCCGTCGTGCTTACCGGCGACGTGCACCGCCACTGGGCAACAGACCTCAAAGTGGACTACAAGGATCCTGCGTCTCCGGTGGTCGGCTCGGAACTGGTGTGCTCGTCCATCACGTCCACGGGCAACGGCACAGGCTCCACCACCGACCCCACCATGGCCTGGAACCCGCACCTGAAGTTCTACAACGACAACCGCGGGTACGTGAACACACGGATTACGAAGGACTCGATGACCGCCGACTTCCGCGTGCTCGATTACGTGACCACGCCGGGCGCTCCGGTCAGCACCAGGAAGTCCTTCACCATCAACGACCGTGTGCCCGGCCTCGCCTGAATCCCAGTGACTACGGGCAACTGTGGGAGTAGCCTAGTCCCAGTTGCAATTCTGGATTCCTGTCCGGCTGGGGTTCTGCCGTGGGCCTTGTTCGTTCGTCGTTGTCTGAGCTTCTCGGGGTGCTTTCGCAAGCCGTCGCTCCTCGCCATGTGAGGTTCGACGACGGGTCCCCCGTTGCCGGTGTCCCGCCGCCAGAGGCTCCGGTCACCGTACGGGCGGTGGCACTCACCCGGGTGGGCAGGTCACATCACGAGACCCCCGCCCTGGATCTTGAGCTGAGGGTGGCGGTTGAATGCCACGGGCCCGAGCAGCTGGACATTATGGAGCAGCTTCTTTTGGCAGTGGAAGTCCACAGCGAGTTCTCCGTGGTGTCCCGCGACGAACTCCGGGCGGAAGAGTATCCAGATGTCCTGGAAGAGGGGCTGGGATTCCTGGTGCGTGTTCCGGTATCCCTTGGCTTCGAGGAGCCTTCCGATCCGCCCAACCAAGCTGTGACGGGCAACCCGGGGGCTGTCCGCAGAATCCGGGGACGCCTGGTGGACGCCCATAACAAGGGCATCCCCGACGCCTACATCCATGCCCATTCTTCGGCCACTGCAGTGGTCAGCGATGCGACCGGGCATTTCGAGGTCCTGGCTTCTGCCGATGAACTCCAGCACTTCGCTGTAGCGGTGGACGGTACCGAAAGGGAAGTTTCCGCCAGCACCAAGCGGCTTCCCGTAACCATCCGCTGGTCCTGATTCCGGACAAGTTTGCCCGTCATGGCTGCTGCCATGAAAAGATCAACCATGCGTCCGATGCAGCACTCCAGCAAACTCCAGAACGTCCGTTACGAACTCCGTGGGCCGATCCTTCAGGCAGCCAAGGCGATGGAGGCCGAAGGGCACCGTATCCTCAAGATGAATCTTGGGGATACTGCGCCGTTCGGACTGGAAGCTCCCGAGTCTGTGGTGGTGGACATGATCCATCACCTTCGCGGTGCGCAAGGGTACAGCGACTCCAAGGGCATTTTCTCGGCCCGCACGGCCATCTCGCAGTACTACCAAACGCGGGGGCTCATGAACATCGGTGTGGAGGACGTCTTCATCGGCAACGGCGTCAGCGAGCTCATTTCCATGACCCTGCAGGCATTCATGGAAAATGGCGACGAAATCCTCATTCCGGCGCCGGATTACCCGTTATGGACCGCAGCAGTGACGCTGACCGGCGGAAACCCCGTGCACTACCTCTGCGACGAGGACGAAAACTGGTGGCCGGACATGGCCGACGTCGAAGCGAAGATCACGCCACGCACCAAAGGCATCGTGATCATCAACCCGAACAACCCCACCGGGGCCGTCTACCCGCGCCACATCCTGGAACAGTTCGCAGCGCTGGCCCGGAAGCACGATCTTGTTCTTTTCTCTGACGAGATCTACGAGAAAATCCGTTACGTCAATGCCCCGCACATCCACACAGCCTCGGTCGCCGAGGACATCTGCGTGCTGACCTTCAGCGGGCTGTCCAAGGCCTACCGTATGCCGGGTTACCGGGCGGGCTGGGTTGCTGTGACCGGGCCGCTGACGGCGACCGCCGCGTACCGGGAGTCGCTGGAGCTGTTGGCATCGCTCCGGTTGTGCGCCAATGTCCCGGCACAACACGCCATCCAAACGTGTCTGGGTGGTTACCAGAGCATCGAAGCCCTCATCCGTCCCGGCGGTCGGCTCCGGGAACAACGGGATCTTGCCTGGAAGTTGCTCACGGCAATTCCCGGCGTTTCCTGTGTGCCCGCTGCTGGCGCGATGTACCTGTTCCCACGTCTGGACCCGGAGATCTACCCCATTGCCTCGGACGAGAAATTCGTCCTCCAGCTCCTGCAGGAACAGAAGATCCTCGTCTCCCATGGCACGGCCTTCAACTGGCCCACCCCGGACCACTTCCGGTTCGTGATCCTGCCGTCCGTCGAGGACATCGAAGAAGCCGTGCGCCGGATATCCCATTTTTTGGCCGCGTACCGGAACCGGCCAGCGGAGGAATGGAAACAGTAACGCGGCTGGCTTCGCCCACACTGATGTTCGGAACGGAGAAACGCTAGCTGGACCCAGCGCCGTCCAGGTACTGGCGGGACAGACCGACGGGTAAAGGCCCGCCACCGTTGGCCAGTCGCCGCAGTCCGGACAGGTCTCGACCGTGCAGGTGCGGCAGGAGGCCTTTCCAGACCGTGGTCACGGCAGCGGAGACGGTGACCTTTTCCTGTTCCAACAATTCTGCGAGCTGCTCCGGCCCCGTGGCCCGGCCTGGCAGAACGAGGGAAGCCCCGCACATGGCGGCTGCGTACGGGAGCCCCCATGCATGGGCATGGAACATGGGAACGATCGGCATCACCACATCGCCGGCGCCCAGGGCGAAGGTATCGGCGAACAGGAGGGACATGGCATGCAGGAGAAGGGACTAGCGGGTCGGGTCCACCATGGTCATGCCTGCCGGGTTGGCCTTGTCGAAACCGGGCAACAATGCCGCAGCGTCTTCCAGCCCGATGGTGCGTTCGATCAGCAGTTGCGGCTGGAGCGCCCCCTGTTCAATGAGGGCCATCATTCCGGGATAGTCCACCGCGGCCATGCCGTGGCTGCCCAGGACATCCAGTTCCCAGCCGATCACGCGGGCCATGGGCACCTGCGGGTTGCCGTCAATGGAGGGCAACAGGCCGATCTGGACGTGCCGGCCCCGCCTGCGAAGGCTGAGGATTGCGTCTGCGCAGGTTTGTTCACTTCCGACGGCGTCAACCGCCACGTGACTGCCCCCGCCGGAGAGGACGTTGACCGCGGCGGGGATGTCTGCGCCATCAGCAAGCACGGTATGGTCGGCGCCCAAACGTGCAGCCACTGCCAGGGCGTCCGGGTTCCGATCCACGGCAATGACGTTGGCTCCCATGGCCTTGGCAATCATCACAGCGCTGAGGCCGACGCCTCCCGCGCCCACAATGGTGACCCATTCGCCGGCCTTCAAGGTGGCACGGGCTGCCAGGGCACGGTAGGCCGTGGCGAAGCGGCAGCCGAGGCTTGCCGCCGTCGTAAATTCAATGCTTTCCGGGATGGCAACCAGGTTGCTGTCGGCAGCGTGTAGGGCCACGTATTCGGCGAACGATCCCCAGTGGGTGAAGCCGGGCTGCTGCTGGTCGGGGCACACCTGCGCCTCCCCGGCAAGGCACCATTCGCACTTACCGCACCCGCAAACGAAGGGGACGGTGACGCGGTCGCCGACCTTCCAGCGCTGGACGCCTTCCCCGACAGAGTCGATGACGCCGGCGAGCTCGTGGCCAGGAACGTGGGGCATCGCTATGTCATCGTGGCCGGCCCAGGCATGCCAGTCGCTGCGGCACATGCCGGTGGCCAGAACCTTCACCACCACACCCCCAACGGGAGCCTCGGGTTTGGTGACTTCCCGAACGTCGGGCTGGGTCCGGACCTCATCGAAAACTACTGCGCGCATCGACTGACTCTAACAATTAGCCGCCCCTGTCACACTTCGCAGGCCGCTTCCGACATTCCTGATGTAACGAACCAACTCTGAAGGGAAGTCAGCATGACCCGCATCAACATCGGCCGCAGCAACAAACTCGGCTACGCTGCCGTCATTGGCTTGGAAGGCTACGCACGTACGTCGGTTGATCCCGATCTGTACGAGCTGATCAAGCTGCGCGCGTCCATCCTCAACGGCTGCGGCTTCTGCGTGGACATGCACGCAACCGACGGCAGGAAGCGCGGCATCCCGGACCGGAAGCTGCACGCGGTGGCGGCCTGGCAGCACTCCAAGGTGTTCTTCGACGCCCGCGAACAGGCTGTACTCGCCCTGACCGACGCCGTGACGCAACTGGGGCCGGACACGGTAACGGACGAGATCTGGAACGCTGCGGCCACTCATTTCGACGACGGCCAGATGGGTGGCCTGATCCTGGCGATCTCCACCATCAATGTGTGGAACCGGATCGCCATCAGCACACAGATGGAGCCGCCGGTGGATGAAAAGAATCCGCTGGTCTGAACGGTAACGTGGGCAGCATGACTCTGGCAGTCTCGGCCACGGCGGCGTGGCAAAGTGAACGGAACCGCCTCTTGGGGATTGCGTACCGGATGTTGGGCGACTTCGGCCACGCCGAGGACGTGGTCTCCGAGGTTGCCATCGACGCCGTGCGGCAGGAACGGAAAACCGCCGCCAGCGGGGTGGACTCCTGGCCGGCATGGCTGACAACGGTGTGCGTGCGTCGCTCCATTGACCGGGTGCGCCAGCTCGCCGCCGTGCGCGAGGAGTACACGGGGCCGTGGTTGCCTGAACCCGTGGACTCCGGGCAGCTGCCCGAGGAGGCAGTGGCCAACCGCGAATTATTGTCCTTGACCTTGCTCCACCTGGCCGAGCAGTTGGCACCCGAAGCACGGGCAGCGTTGGTACTGCACCGCGCCTTCGGGATGCCTTCTCCGGAAATCGCGGAAATCCTGGACAAGACGCCCGCGGCCGTGCGCCAGATGATCTCCCGTGCCGAACGCCGCCTGGAGATCGACCCCGATGCGCCGGCTCCCCGGGCCAAGGACCGTGCCGTCCTGGAGAAGCTGGTCCAAGCCATCGAACAGGGAGAGATCGACACTGTGGTGGCGATGCTCCATCGGGACGCGGTCCTGTGGGCCGACGGCGGCGGCAAGGTCAAGAGCGCCATGAACCCGCTGTTCGGGGCGGCGCGGATCTCGCGCTTTTTTGCGGGCATCCTGGCCAAGGCGGTTGATTTCGATCCCGTCGAGCCTGTCCGGGCATGGGTCATTGAGATTAACGGCGGAGCGGCTTTGGTCCTCAGGCACCACGGCCGTTCCGACGTCGTTGAAGTGGACGCGGGTCCGGACGGGAGCATCCGAGGGCTGCGGCAACTGTCCAACCCGGACAAGCTGACCCGGCTTTCGCTCTGACCCCTGTCGTTTTGGCCCTTCTTTGGCCTCCCGGGCCGGTCCCTTTTGCCTGAACTCCGGACTTTGCTGCGGCAAAGATGGGCCACTTCGGCGGCTGGGTGGGTCAGGACGCCACAGCCACCCGACGGCGGAGGCGCGCCACCAGCGTAGCGGCGAGCAACGCCGTCGTGATTTCCAGTCCGATCACCAGCAGCAGTTGCGCTGCCCCGGCCGTATCAACAACGTTCGACGCCGGGCTGCCGCCGTGTGCGTGTCCGGCACCGCTCGCGCCGAGCAGCAGGACGGCGTGCAGTCCCACCATGGCGAGGGCGGAGATGGTCACTTGATGGAGCGCGCCCACCCTGCTGTGGCGCCAAATATGGACGGTGCACGGAATGCAGACTGCAGCCAGGCCGATCATGAGGATGCCCAGCCAGGCGTCGTGGTGCCCCGAGGCCGCGAGCCACAGATGCACGGCGCAGGAAACGGCTGTCAGCGCCGCGCAGATGCGGGGATGGAGGACGGGTCCGCGTGCACGGACCCGTCCTGCAGTGATCGCCATGGCTAGTGGCAGTGCCCGGCGGATTCGCCGTGCCCGTCATCGGCTGCTTCACCGGCGGCGGCGGACCCACTGTGGCAACTTGAGCCGGAGGCGTTCGCCGGCACGTCCAACACAGGGCTGCGGTCGAAGAAGCCCTCGGGGCGGAGCTTGAATCCAACGGTGTCCACGGGCATGATCGGCCAGTCCTCCACGCGCGGGAAGTGCGTGAGGCCGAACGTGTGCCAGAGGACGATGTCCTGGCCGTCAATGTCCCGGTCCTGGGCAACGTAAGCGGGCAACCCGGCGCCGCCTGAGTGCTGGTTCACGAAGTCGCCCGTCGGGTAGCGCTCCTCGTCGGCGTAGCGGGTGACCCACACATCCTTGGTGGCGAAGGCCGCGCGCTTCGCGATGGAGGAGCCAGGATCGGCCAGCAACGTGGGCTGGTTCTCGGAATGGAGCTTGTAGCCGACTGGCTCACCCAGACGATTCCTGGACTCCGGGTTGGAAATGATCCAGGTCCTGCCCGCGCGGGCATCGGCTTCACGGACGGCCTCCGACTCCTTGGTCAGGACCGTGCGCTTGCGGGAGAACGCATTGCCGCGCTCGTTCCCTTCGCCCATGGCCTGACGGACCACGTCCTCTTCCTCCACACGGTTGGTGAGGCCGTCGATGGCCATGTCCAGGCGGGCACTGAAGAGGTGTTGGTGGAACGGTGCGCCGAGGCCGGGTGCCAGTTGCGAGATGTTGTCCGAGCCGCCCTCGGGGAACGCGGACGTGAACACGACGCCGGTGGCCTTGGCTTCGAATTCGATGGTGCCGTCCAGGTAGAGGTACCAGTAGAAGCCGTAGTCGTAGTTACCGATGGTGGTGAAGAAAGAGATCACCAGACGGCGGTTGCGGCGGGTGTAGTTGATGCCGGTCCAGAGGTCGGAGTGCTTGGAGAGGATGCCCCAGTCTTCCTCGTGCATGCAGATGCCGTTGCGGATTTCGCGGGGGTTGCCGAAGGCGTCGCTGATGACCGGGCTGAGGTAGGTGATGTCGCCCAGGCAGTCGCAGCCCAGTTCCAGAGAGTTGGCGTACTGGCCCACGAGGTATTCGCCGGTGTCGAAGTAGTTCTGCCACGACCGGATCGGGGATGGATCACCGTAAGGCACCACCATTTCGGCGATGGAAGCGCGGTTGATGATGGGCCGCTTCTTCTCGCCGTCCTGGAAGGCAAGGTTGTGGAGGACCACTCCTTCGCGGACGTCGAAGCCGACGTCCACGCTCCACTTTTCCCACTCGACGTGGTTGCCGCCGGTTACCGTGAAGCTCGGACCTTCGGGCTGGGTGATGCTGATGGGCTTCTGGGTGGTGCGGAGCGGTCCGGTGAGTTCAGGATCCGTGTAATTGCCGTGTTCTGCCGGGATGGGCATGACGCCGAGATCAATGACCTGGGTGACTTCCTTGTTGACCACGTCCACATACGCCACGAGCCCATCGACAGGGTGGGCCCAGGCGCTGTCCTCTGGGAAATCCTGCACGAAGGCCAGGCCGCGGAGGATGCGGCGGCCTTTCTCTTCGGCGTATTCAAAGACGCCGGCGGACAACGGAGCGACGCGGACCTTTTCAACGTCCAGGTTCCGGTCGGCGAGCGCGGCGAGCCAACGCTCGTCCGTTGCCAGGAGCGTCTCCACAACCTCAAACTCTTCCTCAAGGACCGGCAGTTCGCCGGAGACCTTGGTGTCCAGTTCTGTTGAGGAGAGAATCTCGCCGCGGGTCACCGAAACAAGGACATCCGTGGGTGCCCCGCCGGAGATGTCGTGGATGAAGACGCGGAAGCGGCGCTCGTGCTCCGTGGTGCCGCGCGAAGGATCAACCAACCCGAGGTAGGCGATTCGCTTTTCGGAACCGAGGTGTCCGGCGGCCTGCAGGATTGCCTGGACCTCGGAGATCTCGGCGCCCGTGGCCAGTCGGTACTGGGCTTCCTCGGTGGCGACTGTCTCAGTTGCTGTGGGCGTCATGGCTGCCTCTTGTCCGGGACCTATGATGGGTCGGAATTTATTTTCTATAGATGTAGAGAATAACCAAAACGTAAGATGGGTCACAAGACCTTTCCGCCAATTATTTTTCCGGGAGCCCAGCCAGTGCCAAAGATTGTGGACCACGATCAACGACGCCTCGAACTGGTGGATGCAACGTGGCGGATCATCGCAAGGCTCGGCATGGAAGGCGCCACCATGCGGGAAATAGCAGAGGAAGCAGGCTTCGCCAACGGCGCCCTCAAGCCCTACTTCCCCACCAAGGACCTGCTGCTGACATCCGCTTTCGGGCACGTGTTCAACCGGACCAACCAGCGCATCACCGCCATGACAGAGGGCCTCTCAGGAGTGGCGGCCCTCCGTGCGTTCTGCGCCGAAGTCCTGCCCCTGGACGAGGAACGCGTCAACGAGGCCCGTATCGTCATCCCGTTTTGGCAGAAGGCACTCAACGACGCCCACATGGCAACCCTCCACAGCGAGTCCATGAGCCAGTGGCACACCACCATCACGGCCCACTGCGCAGCAGCCCGGGCGGCCGGTGAGGTCGCCACCCCCATCGGGGACGCCGCCGTCGCCGATCACCTGCTGAACATGATGCTGGGCGCGCAGATCGTCGCCGCACTGTCCCCCGACGAGCATTTCTCGCAGGACCTCGAGGGGCAGTTGGACAATTATCTGGCGCTGCTTGTGGCTTAGCTGGTTGCGCCCGACGCCACCACGCCGACGCCCAGCCCGGCGATCACGCCACTGCTGACACGCTCGACGACGGTACTCACCTTGGGGCGCTTGAGCCACCGCATGGCCTTGAAGGCCACCACGGCGATCACCGAGAGATATGCAAAGGCGATGACGGCCACCACCACGCCCAGAATGAGAGAGGTGCCCATTGTGTCGCCGCCGTGCGGGATGAACTGCGGAACCACGGCCAGGTAGAACAGGCCAACCTTGGGGTTCAGCAGCGTTGAGAGCGCGCCGGCCCCCAGTGCCGAGAGCCGGCTGTACGGAAGCGGTTCATTGGAGCCCGCTCCTTCAGCTCCAAGCTTTGCGGCTTTTGCTGCCTTGCGGGATTTGATGAACGAAGAAACCCCCAAATACAGCAAGTACAGGCCGCCTGCGATCTTGACCCAACGGAAGAGTTCCGCTGACTGCTCCAGGATGGCGGCGAGGCCGACACCCACCAAGGCTGCCCAGGCGATCGCGCCAAGTGCAGACCCGGCGGCTGCAGCAATGCCAGCACTGGGCCTGTTCAACGCGATACGCAGGACCAGGAATGTGTCCGGCCCAGGGGTCACTGAAAGGACAAGGCAGAGACCGGCAAACGCTGCGAGGGAAGCAAGAGTCACAAGGTCGATTATGAGGGTCTCCCAGCCTCCGGCGAAAGCGTTCGCTTCCCGTCAAGGGCCGTTCGTTCATCGACAAGGCCCTTTGAGGTGACGCCAACCACACTGGAAACATCGCCGCGCGCCTTACTGGCCGCCAAGACTTACTACCCGAGCGGAGTACCAATGGAGACTTACGACGCCCTGCTGGCCTCGATCACCCCGGCCCCCGGCCAAGACCGCCGCACCATTTTCGACCCCGCTACGGGCGAGGCTGTAGGCGATGCGCCCGTTCATAGCGTTGAGGACCTCCAGCGCGCGGTTGATGCCGCCGCTGCCGCCCAACCGGCCTGGGCTGCCTTGGGCCACGACGCCAGGTCAGCTGCGCTCATGAAAGCAGCCGACGCCGTCGAGCGTTCCGCTGAAGAACTCGCCCAACTGCTCTCGCGCGAGCAGGGCAAGCCGCTGAACGGCCCGAATGCCCGCTTCGAAGTCGGCGCCTGCGCCGCGTGGCTTCGCGCCACGGCTGCGACGCCTCTGGACCCCGAGACGGTAGTGGACGACGGCGAAACCCACGCCGAACTGCACTACCGGCCCATCGGGGTCGTCGGTGCCATCGGCCCATGGAACTGGCCCATGATGATCACCGTCTGGCAAATCGCCCCGGCACTGCGCATGGGCAACGCCGTGGTGGTCAAGCCCTCCGAGTACACCCCGCTGTCTGTGCTGGCGCTCGCCGCCATTATCAACGAAGAGCTTCCCGAAGGACTGCTGTCCGTAGTCTCGGGCGGCCGCGACGTGGGCGAAGCGCTGGCCTCGCACGACGCCATCGGCAAGGTCATGTTCACCGGCTCCACCGCCACGGGCAAGGCAATCATTCGCTCGTCCGCCGATACCGTCAAGCGACTCACGCTGGAACTCGGTGGCAACGACGCCGGCATCGTCCTGCCGGACTCCGACCCCAAGGCAATCGCCGAGGGCCTGTTCTGGGGCGCGTTCATCAACACCGGCCAGACCTGCGCCGCCCTGAAGCGGCTGTACGTCCACGAGTCCCAGTACGAGGCTGTCTGCTCTGAGCTGGCGGCCGTGGCTGCGACGATGCCCATGGGCAACGGGCTGGATGAGAACAACGTTCTCGGGCCGCTGCAGAACCGCCAGCAGTACGACATCGTGGCCCGGCTGGTGGATGCCGCTCGCGATTCCGGTGCACGCATCCTGCTCGGTGGCAACCCGGACGCCGATCAGCCGGGCAACTTCTACCCCACTACGCTGGTGGCCGATATCGATAACGACAACCCGCTGGTGGCCGAGGAACAGTTCGGACCCGCACTGCCGATCATCAAGTACAGCACCGTTGATGAGGCGGTCGCCAAGGCGAACGCGCTCGACGTCGGACTCGGCGCCTCGGTCTGGTCCTCCGACGTGAGTGCCGCACGCGAAGTCGCCTCACGGATCCAGGCCGGCACCGTGTGGATCAACAAGCACGGCGCCGTGGACCCCCGTGTCCCGTTCGGCGGCGCAAAGCAGTCCGGCTACGGCCTGGAGTTCGGCGCCGAAGGTCTCAAGGCCCTGGGAGTCCCGCAGGTCATCAACGGCTAGCTGTGCCGGACAGTGCGGCAGGGCTCGCTGCGCACGTCGACGGGAACTCGACGAACGCAGCGGCCTGTCCGCGCTGGGTCCGCAACGCCTGGGGATTCAAATCAGTGCACCACGATGGATAGACACGGAATCCGCGCTTGCCCGAACGCGGGCCGGAGCTGACATAGCCCAGTGAGATCAACTGTTCAGGGGTGAACCGGAATGCACCGAACCGCTCCCTGTCCCCTGCACGGCCCTCTCCACGGTCCTCCACAAAGACGAGCAGGCCCGACAACGACTCCTCAACGGTGAAGGGGCGGGTCGAACCACTGTCATCCCGCTTCCACACCGCCACAAAGGCCCCCGGCTTGGTCGGTGTGATCCGTGCAGTCCGGATGCGCCACTGCTCCCCGGCGATCAACGCAACTCCGGATTCATAGTCACTGTTCTGCTCTTCGGCGTGGACAACCCCGAGGGAATTACCGGGAAGCGGCTGCCGGGCTACGAAGCGTTCAAAGGCGTGGAAGTTCACCTTCGAACCCTACAGGCCACGAAAAGCGATGAGTGCTGCCGCTTGTCCAGTCACTGGTTGGACGCGGTTGGGTTGCCGGGCACTCACCGTGTAACCATGAGCAGCATGGCCCAAAAGATTGCGTACCAAGGTGAGCCCGGAGCCAATTCGGATCTCGCGTGCAAGGAAATGTTCCCCGAGCTTGAAAGCGTGCCTTGCGCCAGCTTTGAGGACGCGTTTGAACTGGTCTCCAATGGAGATGTCGATCTGGCCATGATCCCGATCGAGAACTCCATCGCTGGACGAGTGGCCGACATCCACGTGCTCCTCCCCCAATCAAAACTCCAGATCGTCGGCGAGTACTTCCTGCCCATCCACTTTGACCTGATGGGAATACCAGGCAGCACCATAGAGGACGCCACTGAGGTCCACAGCCACATCCACGCTTTGGGTCAGTGCCGCAGGATCATCCGCGAAGCCGGACTCAAGCCCGTCATAGCCGGCGACACGGCGGGGTCAGCCCGCGAAGTCAGGGAGTGGAACGATCCCCGCAAGCTTTCCCTGGCTCCGCCGCTTGCCGCCCAACTGTACGGACTGGACGTGCTGGCCTCCGGCGTCGAAGACAACCCAAGCAACACCACCCGCTTTGTTGTGCTGGCTCGGGAACGCGAACTTCCCACGAAGGAAGAACTGCCCGGTCCTGCGATCACCAGCTTCGTCTTCCGGGTCCGCAACGTTCCCTCGGCCCTCTATAAGGCACTGGGTGGTTTCGCGACCAACGGCCTCAACATGACCCGTTTGGAGAGCTACATGGTGGGCGACGAGTTCGCGGCAACCATGTTCCTGTCCGATGTGGAGGGGCACCCCGAGGATGCCCGTCTGCGTCGGGCGCTGGAGGAATTGGAGTTCTTCACAACAGAAGTGCGCGTCCTCGGCGTCTACGCAGCGGATGCCTACAGGGAACGGAATACGGTCAGCGCCTGACTCAGTTGAAGGCCGCAGCGGCTACACTCCGGAACGACCGTGGGCGAGACCTGTCGGAATGCCGATGAGCACCGGCTCTGGCGCTGAGCAGCAACTGCTGGAATCATCCTCCGCCGACGCAAGAGCAACTGCAGGAACGTCGCAGCTGGTACCGGCATCGGACGAGCACACGCCGGTTTCCGGCAGTTCCAAGTGCACGGTGTCAGCTGCCGCGCGATCCCCTGCCAGCGCCGCAGCCACGGAGCGGACCTGCTCGTAGCCCGTAGCCAAAAGGAACGTCGGAGCACGGCCATAGGACTTCATGCCGACAATGTAGAAGTCCTTCTCCGGGTGCGCGAGAACCCTTGCGCCGTGCGGCGGAACAGTGCCGCACGAGTGGAACTCGGGGTCGATCAGCGGCCCCAGTTCCGTGGGCGCCTCAACAGCCGGGTCCAGGTCAAGGCGCAGCTCCAGGAGCATGTCCAGGTCAGGGCGGAAGCCAGTACAAGGTACGACGACGTCTGCCACGAGTGTGCGTCCGTCACCGGATGTGACGGTCACGCCGTGCTCGGAATCAGCCAGCGAACTGATACCAAAGTCCGTGTGGAGTTCTATCGTGCCGGCCTCGACCAGGCGGCGAAGACGGGAACCAAGTTGTCCGCGTGCGGGCAGGCCATCGGCGTCACCTCCACCGTAGCTCTTCTCTGCCGAGCCTCCCCGGACAGCCCAAAGAATGCGTGTGCCCGGCTCTTCCTTGGTCAGTTCGGCAAGGTTGATCAGAGTATTCGCTGCCGAGTGCCCAGCTCCGACCACCAGGACCCGGCGTCCAGCGAAGGAATGCCTGTCCCGCCCTGAGACGTCTGGAAGGGACGATGAGATCCGGTCTGCGGCACCATCCTCACCGATGGCCGGCAAACCCGAAGTGCCCAGAGGATTGGGCCTGGACCATGTCCCTGAGGCATCGATAACCGCCGAAACGGTGACGTCGCGTACCTCCCCCGCGGTATCTTGAACGCGGACCACAAAGGGGGTCGTGTCGCGCTTGCGTCCTTGGGTCTTGTCCAAGCCCCTCCGGGTGACCGCGAGAACCCTGGCTCCTGTCTGGAGCCGGGAAGCGATCGCCGGAATGGCAGCCAATGGAGCAAGGTAGTTGTCGACGAGTTCGCCGCCGTAAGGAAGCGCCGTCAACCGCGGTGGCTCCCACCCCGTGGGTTCGAGCAAGCGGACGGCCGCGGCGTCGAGGTTGAAACGCCAGGGCGAGAACAAGCGGATGTGACGCCACTGCTCAATGGCGGCACCTGCCGATGCTCCGGCTTCAAAGATCATCGGGTCCAGACCGCGCTCGAGCAGGTGTGCTGCTGCAGCCAGCCCGACGGGACCGGCACCGATCACGGCGACGGGAAGATTTTCAACCATGGGTAACTCATACCTCCATTGGTACAGCTCAGAAGTGGGTCGGCTCTTCGACCAGTGCGGTGGCGATGCTGTCCGCATCATCCAGCGCGGCCAGGTACCGTTCGGCGTCCAGGGCCGCAGCGCAGCCTGTACCGGCTGCTGTGATGGCTTGGCGATAGCGGTGATCAACGGCGTCGCCGCACGCGAAGACACCCGAAAGGTTGGTCAGCGTGGTGGGCGAGTCCACCTTGATGTAGCCCTCGTCGTCAAGGTCCACCTGCCCCGCGACGAGCTCGGTGCGTGGCAGGTGTCCGATAGCTACGAAGATGCCGGTAGCGCCCTGCTCACGGGTTTCGCCGGTTCGGGTGTCCGTGAGGGTCACGCCGGTCACTTTGGTGTCGCCGTGGATTTTGGTGATGGCCGAGTTCCAGGCGAAGGTGATTTTCGGGTTGTCTTTGGCACGCTGGGCCATGATGCGGGAAGCCCGGAGTTCGCCCTTGCGGACCACCACGGTCACTGACTTTCCGAAGCGTGTCAGGAACGTGGCTTCCTCCATTGCTGAGTCTCCCCCGCCGACCACGATGATGTCCTGCTCGCGGAAGAAGAAACCATCACAGGTGGCACACCAGGACACGCCGTGCCCGCTGAGCTTTTTCTCCTCTGGGAGGCCAAGCTCCTTGTACGCGGAGCCCGTGGCGAGGATGACGGCCGGAGCCTCGTGGGTCTCGCCCGCCCCGGTGACCACCCGCTTCAGGTGACCTTTGAGCTCAACTTCAGTGACGTCGTCGAACACTATGCGGGCGCCGAACTTTTCCGCCTGTTCCTGGAGACCGTCCATGAGCTCAGGACCTTGAATGCCCGCGGGGAATCCGGGGAAGTTTTCCACTTCGGTGGTGTTCATGAGGGCACCACCGGCCGTGACTGAACCGGCCAGCACCAAAGGGTTCAAGCCTGCCCGGGCGGCATATATCGCGGCCGTGTATCCCGCCGGGCCGGACCCGATGATGATCAATTGTTCGTTGCTCACGGGTGTCTCTCCTGTTTCTCGGGGTTACTTGGCTTCAGGGATCAACGAGGCAATCAGGTCCTCGATACGTGTCTTGATTTCGTCGCGGATCGGGCGGACGGCGTCCACGCCCTGGCCTGCGGGGTCTTCCAAAACCCAATCCTCGTAGCGCTTGCCTGGAAAGTAGGGGCATTCGTCGCCGCAGCCCATGGTGATGACGACGTCGGACTCCTTGACCGCCTCCGTGGTGAGGACCTTTGGTATCTCAGCAGACATGTCGATGCCGAGTTCAGACATGGCTTGGACGGCAGCGGGGTTGACCTTGTCTGCGGGCTGCGAGCCGGCGGAGCGGACTTCGATGGCACCGGCGGAGAGCGTGGTGAGGAATGCTGCGGCCATCTGGGAGCGTCCCGCGTTATGAACGCAGACGAACAGGACTGACGGCTTCTTGGCGTTTTCGGTGGTCATTGGTTTCCTCGAAGGTCAGGCAGCGATGGTGGCGGAAGGGAAATAGCGCTTGCGTGCCCAGAGGGCTACATACACAAGTGCAACAAGGACGGGTACTTCAATCAAGGGTCCGACGACGCCGGCAAGGGCTTGGCCCGAAGTTACGCCGAAGGTTCCGATCGCTACGGCGATGGCGAGTTCGAAGTTGTTGCCGGCGGCCGTGAAGGCGAGGGTTGTGGTTTTGGCGTATCCGAGATTCAGCAGCCGGCCCGTCAGCATCCCTGCGCCGAACACCACCAGGAAGTAGACCAGCAACGGCAATGCGATGCGAAGAACGTCAAACGGCCGGGACATGATGGTGCCGCCCTGGAGCGCGAAGAGCACTGTGATGGTGAAGAGGAGGCCGTAAAGCGCCCACGGACCAATCCTGGGCACGAGGACTTCCTCGTACCAGCTGCGACCCTTGGCCTTCTCGCCAATGACTCTGGTGAGGAAGCCGGCGAGCAGCGGGATACCAAGGAACATGAGCACTGAAAGCGTGATGGCCCAGAACGAGAAGTCGGCAGCCGTGGTGGGAAGACCAAGAAGGGAGGGCAGCCACTGGAGGTAGAACCAGCCAAGGCCACCGAATGCCACCACTTGGAAGACTGAATTGATGAAGACGAGAACTGCCGCGGATTCGCGGTCTCCGCATGCGAGGTCGTTCCAGATCATCACCATGGCGATGCAGCGGGCCAAACCGACAATGATCAGCCCCGTCCGGTATTCCGGCAGGTCAGGGATGAACAACCACGCCAGAGCAAACATGAAGGCAGGGGCCAGAACCCAGTTGATGACCAGAGAGGTAACCATCAGCTTGCGGTCGGCCAGCACCCGGTGCGCTTGGTCGTAGCGGACCTTGGCGAGAACCGGGTACATCATCACCAGCAGGCCTACTGCGATAGGCAACGAGACTTCGCCGATCTTCACTCCTTCCAGGGCAGCATCCAGCCCCGGAATGAGACCACCCAGGAGCAGACCCAGCACCATGGCGGCGACGATCCAGAGGGGGAGGAAGCGGTCGACAGCCGAAAGCTTCCCCACGACGGCGGAGCCCGGATCCACCTCATGGGCTGTAGTTTTCGTCGGGGTGCTCACACGGCTCCTGATCTCGATGCCCGCAATCCAACGGACAAACATTGATGAACGTCGATATTGAGTATGTCCGGCTATATCGATGCTTGTCAATGTATGGCACTATGGATGCATGAAGTCCGGGCCTGTTCTTGAGCTGACACCAGTAGAAGCGGAAGCGCGCTGCGAGCCGTCGGGGCCGGCGTCCATTGACGACTACGAGGCACAGCTCCGGGCCTCGGTTTTCAAGGCCCTCGCAGACCCCAACCGCCTGCGGCTCCTGTCCATCGTCAAAGGCTCAGCGGGAGGCGAGGCCTGCGTTTGCGACCTCACCGGACCTTTGAGCCTCGGCCAGCCCACTGTGTCCCACCACCTCAAGATCCTCGTGGATGCTGGCCTCCTCCACCGCGAAAAGCGTGGCACGTGGGCTTACTACTCAATGGTCCCCGGCGCAATGGAACGGACCACCAGCCTCCTGGAGACCCTGTGACCATCCCGGCCGCCACCAGCCCGCATGCCCGCACTGCCGGAGAAGTGGCGATACGGCATATGACGGAACGGGACTGGCCCAGCGTGAGGGAGATTTTCACAGCCGGAATCGAGTCCGGGCACGCCACCTTCGAAGCCAAAGCGCCGGAGTGGGAGCAGTTCAACGCTTCACGCCTGGAGGAACACCGGTTTGTTGCTGAAGTGAACGGTGCAGTGCTGGGCTGGGCCGCGGTTTCGGCGGTGTCGTCCCGGGCCGCATACTCCGGCGTCGTGGAGCACTCAATCTACGTTGCCGGGCAAACCAGGGGCCGGGGTGTTGGGAAGAGCCTCCTCCGGGCCTTGATCGCATCCACGGAGAGCGCCGGCATCTGGACCATCCAGGCCAGCGTGTTCCCCGAAAACGAAGCCAGCCTTCGACTCCACAAGGCCGAGGGTTTTGTGATTGTCGGACGCCGGGAGCGCATCGCGCGCATGCCGGGAGGTCCCCGCGCCGGGCAGTGGAGTGACACGGTCCTGATTGAGCGCCGGTCTTCAGTCGTCTGAAGGCGGCGAAGGGTCCGGGAATGGCGGGGAATGAAGGGGTGATGCAACCCGGCGCCGCCATCCCGGCCAGTGTGTGACCATTGATGGCGGCGCCGGAGTGGTCCACGGCGGTACGCAGCGGGAGTAACTACCTCCCCACCGGCGCTTCTTCCTCTGCGGGGGATCCGGCCGAATCTGCCGAGGATTCGCGGGCCAGCTTGTTCGGCCACCAGATCCTGCTGCCGATGTCGTAAGCGAGCGCAGGGACCAGCAGCGAACGGACCAACACGGTGTCCAGCAGCACGCCAAAAGCCACGATGAATGCCAGCTGCACCAGGAACATGATGGGTATGACGCCCAACGCCGCGAACGTAGCCGCCAGCACCACACCAGCGGAAGTGATGACCCCGCCCGTAACACCCAAGCCACGCAGGATTCCCGGACGTGTTCCATGCTTCAACGACTCTTCCCGGACACGACTCATCAGGAAGATGTTGTAATCCACGCCCAGGGCCACAAGGAACACGAAGCCGAAGAGCGGCACGGTGGCATCCGCGCCGGAGAATCCGAAGACTCCGTTGAAGACCCATGCTGAGACACCCATCGCGGCACCATATGACAGCACGACCGACAGCACCAGCAGGACAGGCGCAACCACCGAGCGCAGCAGGAGCATCAGGATGAAGAGGATGACCACCAGCACGATCGGGATGATGACAACCAGGTCGCGCTGCGCAGTGGTGTTGGTGTCCAGGGCTGTGGCTGTCACGCCGCCCACCAACGCCTCGGAGTCGACCTCGCGCACTGATGACCGCAGTTCTTTCACCGCATTTTCTGCCTCGATCGAATCTGCGGCAGAGTCCAGGGTGGCGTTGATGAGGACTCGGCCGTCGCGGACTGCAGGCTCGGAAGGAGTTCCCGGCGCTCCGGTAATCGGGACGTTTCCGTCGGCCAAAAGGTAGGCGTCACCCACACCGTTGGCTGCCTTGACCTTGTCCAGGACCTGCTGCGCGGCCCCTTGGGAGGTGACGACGACGGCGGGGCTGCCGCTGCCGGCGTCGAAGTGACGGGCCAGCGCTTCCTGGCCGTCGACGGCGTCGGACTTGGCCAAGATAACGTCCGTTTGCGGAACACCGTTTGCCTTCAACTGCAACACGCCTGTGGCAGCGACCAGGAGCAGCAGCACTGAGGCGACCCAGACGACGCGCGGCCGCTTGGAAACCAGCCGACCGGTGGCGCGCCACAGACCCTTTTGCCCCTCAAGTCCGGTGACAATCTCAGGTTCGCGTTCGTCGTCGGGCAGGAGCTTGGGACGGAAGGGCCAGAAGGCTGCGCGGCCAAGCAACGCCATGAGCGCGGGAAGGAGCGTGAGCGCGGCGAACAGTGAACACAGGATCCCCGCAGCGGCGACGGGACCGAGCGCCTTGTTGGAGTTCAGGTCCGAGAAGAGGAGGCAGAGCAGGGCGATGATTACCGTGGCGCCGGAGGCAAGGATCGGCTCGAAGGACGCCTTCCAGGCGGTCAGGACTGCCTGTGTCCGATTGTTGGTGTGGGTCAGGGCTTCGCGGAAGCGGGCAACGAACAGCAGCGCGTAGTCGGTGGCTGCGCCGATTACCAGGATGGACAGGATGCCCTGGCTTTGGCCGTTGAGCTGGATCCAGCCGGCCTTTGCCATTCCAAACACGAGCAGGATCGCGGCGCACAGGGCGAACACCGAGGTGAAAAGCACCGCCAGCGGAAGCACCACTGACCGGTACACCAGAAGCAGGATCACGAATACAGCGCCCAGAGCGACCAGCAGCAGGATGCCGTCGATCCCGCCGAAGGCGTTAACCAGGTCGGCGGTCAGTCCGGCGGGGCCCGTGACGAACGCCTTCATCCCGTCCGGGGCTCCCGGTTGAACGACGTCGCGCAGTTCCTTCACCACGTCGCGTATCTCATCGGTCGAGGAGATCGGAACGATGTACTGGACGGCTTTGCCGTCTTCTGACGGAATAGGCCCGACGACGGCGCTCCCCAGCTTGAGTGCCTCAATGTCGGCTTTCAGCTTGGCTGCTTCGCCCAGTTGGGCCGGGGTGAACGCGGCACCGTTCTCGAGGATGACCACGGCGGGAATCTCTTCGGAGTCGCGGAACTTGGCCTGCCAATCTCCGGCTTCGGTGGCTTCGGCTCCTGCAGGCAGGAAGGAGGCCTGATCGTTGGATGAGACCTCGTCCAAGCGACCAAAGGTGGGGCCGCCGACACCGGCAATGCCCAGCCAGGTGATGACGAGCACCACTGGCACCAGCCAGCGTAGCCAGAACGGTACTTTCCTGGGGTTCATGAGTCCTTCTTCTGTGGGGATGCTGTGCGGGACTTTATTCGATCATAGATTATCTCTATGATGGAACTAATCCAATACTCTTTCGTCCTGATGCGCTGACGGGACGGCCCTGGGAGTAATATCCGGAGGGCAGCAAAGACGTAAGGAGGGCAGATGTCGGATACGTGGGGAGAGCACCCCGGCAACTCCGCAGCGGAACCGGGCGTCGTACCGGAAGGCACCATGCCGCCGTCGGGCCCCTCCCAAGAGCTGGTGCGCGTCCTCCAGGACTTCACCCTGGAAGCCAACCACTACGTCGACGCAGCCGGCGGGCAGAACGACATGCACCGGACGGACATGAATGCCCTTGCCGTCATCATGCGACACTCCGCGGCAGGGAAAGTGGTCACGCCGGGCGTGCTCCGCGCCGAACTCCGGCTCAGCTCCCCCGCCACCACCGCATTGATCGATCGCCTGCACGCCTCCGGGCACGTGGTGCGTGAGCGCTTGGGAACGGACCGCCGCCAGGTCCAGCTCCACATGACGCCCAAGGCGTACCGCGATGGGAGTGCCATGTTCATGCCGCTGGCCATCCGGATGGGCACCGCGATGGCCGCCTACACCACGGCAGAACTGGAGCTCGTCCAACGCTTCATGACCGACATGGTGGAGGCAACCATCGAAGCCCGCCAGCAGGCCGCGCACACGGAACCGAAGTAGCTGCAGTTCAGGCCGTTCCGCCAAAACCGGCAGTCGTGGTTGTAGCGTTTCCCTATGAACGCGCAGCAGCCTGAAGATGTCTATACCCACGGACACCACGAGTCGGTTGTCCGGGCCCACGCCTCACGGACGGTCGAGAATTCGGCCGCGTTTGTCATCCCGCACCTCACCACCGGAATATCGGTCCTCGACGTCGGTTGCGGACCTGGGAGCATAACGTGCGATTTCGCGGGGATGGTCACGCCCGGACAGGTGATAGGACTGGACCGTTCTGCGGAAATCGTGGCGCAGGCAACCGAACTCGCCACTGAACGCGGCGTGGACAACGTGACCTTCCAGACCGGCAATATCTACGATCTAGACTTCGAGGACGAATCCTTCGACCTCGTCCACGCCCACCAGGTCCTCCAACACCTCACTGACCCCGTCGCCGCCCTGCGCGAGATGCGCCGGGTAGCCAAGCCCGGCGCCATCGTTGCAGTGCGCGACGCCGATTTCCACGGCATGAGCTGGTACCCCGAGGTTCCTGAGCTGGATGACTGGATGGAGCTGTACCAGAAGATCGCGCGGCGCAACGGGGCAGAACCGGACGCCGGACGCCGCCTGGTTTCCTGGGCCCAGCAAGCCGGATTCACCCAGGTTGCACCCAGCAGCAGCAACTGGCTCTACGCCACAGCACAACAGCGCGCCTGGCAGTCCCGGGTGTGGAGCGAACGCGTCCTGCACTCCGCCTTTGCCGAACAAGCCCTGGAGTACGGTTTCGCCAACGAGGCCGACCTCGCCCGGATCGCTGCAGGATGGCACCGCTGGGGAGCCACGGATGACGGCTATTTCCTCATTCCCAACGGCGAGGTCATAGCCCGGGCATAAAAAGTTTCCCGAACCATGTAGAAATATCCCCCGCAGTTCCGACCCATGAGTGAAGCACCCAAAAAGGGCGCCACGTCACAAGGAGTTTGAGATGAAATACATGATCATGATGTTCGGGTCGGCCGAGGGCATGATGGAGACTGCCGATCCCGCGTGGATCAAGGAAATGATCGGGTTCATGATCCAGATCGACAAGGACCTCACCGAGTCCGGCGAACTCGTCTTCAACGCAGGGCTGGCAGACGGCAGCACCGCCAAGCTCGTCAAACAAACCCCGGACGGCGTCATCACCACCGACGGCCCTTACGCCGAGTCCAAGGAATCACTGGTGGGCTACTGGGTGGTGGATGTCGCGAGCGAGGAACGCGCGGTGGAGATCTGTTCCAGCATTGTTAAGTACTCGCAGGTGGTGGAACTTCGCGCCATCCCGGACGGACCGCCTGAGGTCTAGCCCTTGACCGAACCTTCCCGCCACATGCACCTTGAGGACCTGCTGCGCACCCTCGCGCCGCAGGTCCTCGGCGTGCTGGCGCGCAAGCACGGCCAGTTCGATGCTTGCGAGGACGCCGTCCAGGAAGCACTGTTGGAGGCCTCTCTTCAGTGGCCCATGGACATGCCGCGCGATCCGAAAGCATGGCTGCTGGCCGTGGCAAACCGTCGGCTGGTGGACTTTTGGCGAAGTGAAAGCGCCCGGCGTGCACGCGAAGAACGCGTGGCGGTCATGGATTCCGGGTACCCCTCAGCCCCGGAATCCGACGACACCCTCACCCTCATGTTCCTTTGTTGCCATCCCGCGTTATCGGCGCCGTCGCAACTGGCCCTCACGCTGCGGGCAGTTGGAGGACTCACGACGGCGGAAATCGCCTCAGCTTTCCTGGTCCCCGAAGCGACCATGGGACAACGCATCAGCAGGGCGAAGCAGGGGATCCAGAAAGCGGGAGCCACGTTCAGCATGCCGCCGCCTTCCGAACGGAAGGCGAGGCTCGGCGTCGTACTTCACGTCCTTTACTTGATCTTCAACGAAGGCTACGCAGCCAGTTCCGGTTCGTCGCTGCAGCGCGAGGACCTCACGACGGAGGCCATCCGGTTGGCCCGATTGCTGGTGGCCGCTGTGCCGTCAGAGCTCGAGGCGACCGGGCTGCTGGCCTTGATGCTGTTGACCGATTCCCGTCGGGCGGCACGTGCCGAGGCCGATGGAACCCCGGTGCCACTGGCTGAGCAGGACCGGAGTTTATGGAATCGCGGGCAGATCCAGGAAGGCATTGCGTTGTTGTCATCCGTGCTGGGACGGGGCGCGGCCGGGCCGTACCAACTGCAGGCGGCGATTGCTGCTGTGCACGCCGAAGCTGCCACACACGAGCAGACCGATTGGCCCCAGATTCTTGCCTTGTACACCGTTCTGGATGCCGTGGCTCCCAGTCCAGTGGTGGCGCTGAACCGTGCCGTGGCAGTGGCCATGGTGAAGGGGCCCGACGCTGGTTTGAAGTTGCTTGCGGGCTTGGATGACGCGCTCGGGCGATCACACCGCCTGGACGCCGTCCGTGGGCACTTGCATGAGATGGCCGGGGCATTCCCCGAGGCCCGTGCGGCCTTCCTCGCCGCTGCAAGAAAGACCCGCAGCCTACAGGAGCGCCGGTACCTGTTGGGCAAAGTGGAGGCACTGGACTCAGCCGGGGCCTGACCCCATATAGTCGACACCATGGAACAGCGCATACTTGGCAAGACCGGCCGATCCGTTTCAACCGTCGGGCTGGGAACGTGGCAGCTCGGGGCGGACTGGGGATCCGTTACCGAGAAGGACGCACTTGCCGTTCTGGAAGCCTCGGTTGAGCATGGCGTCACATTCTTCGACACCGCTGACGTCTACGGCGATGGGCGCAGCGAGCAGTTCATTGGCCGCTTCCTCACCGCCCGCCCGGAGCTGAACGTCACCGTAGCCACCAAAATGGGACGCCGCGTTGATCAGGTCCCCGAAAACTACACGCTGGCAAATTTCCGCGATTGGACCGACCGTTCACGCCGCAACCTGCAACAGGACACCCTGGACCTGGTCCAACTGCACTGCCCGCCCAGCTCCGTTTACAGCAATTCCGCAGTCTACGACGCCCTGGATACCCTGGTCAGCGAAGGTGCCATCCGCAACTATGGCGTCAGTGTGGAGCGCGCAGACGAGGCCCTTGAAGCCATCAAGCGAGGCAACACTGCCTCCGTGCAGATCATCCTGAACGCCTTCCGCCTCAAGCCGCTGGACGAAGTATTGCCCGCTGCGAAGGAAGCCGGCGTTGGCATCATTGTCCGTGTGCCCCTGGCGTCGGGGCTGCTCTCCGGAAAGTACACGAGTGAAACGGAATTCCCGGCCAACGACCACCGGAACTACAACCGTTCCGGCGCTGCCTTCGATGTCGGCGAGACCTTCTCCGGCGTGGACTTCGCCACTGGCCTTACGGCCGCGCAGGAGTTCAGCGCGCTGGTTCCCGACGGCGTCACCACCCCGCAAGCTGCCCTCGCCTGGATCGTCGCCCAGGATGGCGTCACCACGGTGATCCCCGGAGCGCGCTCAGCCCAGCAGGCCGCTGCCAACGCGGAGGCCGGAGACATGAAGGTCGTCGGCGCGGGGCTGTCTGACGGGGTCCGTGACATTTACGACCGGTACTTCCGCGAAGCGATCCACCCGCGCTGGTAGGCGGCAGGCCGGCGTCGTGCTCTAGGACCGAACGCGTTACCAACCGCTGCGCGTCGGCGTGTGACCCTTCCGGGCTTCCTCCGGCATGGCCATTTCTGCCCGCAGTCCGAGGAGCCGGATGGGGCGGTCGGGCTCGATCTTGGCGGTGAGGTCGAGAGCCTGGGCCAGGACTTGGTCGCGGTCGTAGGTCTCGGGAATTTTCCTGGCGTAGGTCTTGGTGAAGAACGGCTTGTACCGGACCTTCAGGGTCAGACCGATCACGGGGCGACCCTCTGCCGCCACGTCTTCGAGGACCCGGGCGGTCAGCTCTTTGAGGGCTTCACTGATTTGCGCGGCTTCGGTGATGTCCTGCTGGAAGGTGGTCTCGCGGCCGTGGGCCCGGGCAACCCAAGGGGTGTCGTCCACTTCCGCGGCACCCTCGCCACGGCCCAGTTGCGCGTACCAAGGGCCCATTTTTGGTCCGAACTCGGCGACGAGATCCTGGGGGTTACACGCGGCGAGTTCGTTGACCGTAGTGATCCCGTGCATGGCCAGCCGCTTGGAAATCTTCGGCCCGATACCCCATAACTCAATGGTGGGCTTGTCCCCCATGACCTCCAGCCAGTTGTCTTTCGTCAGACTGAAGATGCCGGCGGGTTTGCCGAAATCCGTCGCGTTCTTGGCCCGGACCAGGGTGTCGCCGATACCCACGCTGCAATGGAGCCGGGTGTTCTCCAGCACGGCTGCCTGAATCCGCTTCGCGTACGCTACCGGGTCCTCAGTTTCCACCCCGACAAAGGCCTCATCCCAGCCGAGCACTTGGACCGTTGCGCCGGGTTGCTCGCGCAGGGTGGCCATCACGGTCTCGGAGGCCGCCAGATAGGCTTCCTGGTCGACCGGCAGGATGATGGCGTCCGGCACTTTCCGGGCTGCGATCCGCAGCGGCATTCCCGAGCCGACGCCGAACGCCCTGGCTTCGTAGGAGGCCGTGGACACCACAGCCCGTTCCGTGGGGTCGCCGCGGCCGCCAACAATGATCGGCTTACCGGCCAGCTCGGGCCGCCTCAAAACCTCGACCGCCGCTATGAACTGGTCGAGATCAACGTGCAGCACCCAGGGGATTCCGCTCACGGGATCAGTCTGCCTCATTGCCCCGGGCCTTGGCTGTACCTTCACCACCCTCTTTCAACTCACAACAGGGCTGAATCAACCTATTCCGGGTGCGTTCGCCGCATCCCGCCCGCCAAAGCGGGTGGTGAAGGTACGGTCCTCACTACGCTCCTCCCCCGCATAAGCTGACATGGTGCAGTTTTCACTTTGGCTGGCCCTGGTTGGCGCCGGCACCCTGATCAGTTTCACTCCCGGCGCCGGCGCGATCTTCACCATGAGCAATTCGCTCAACTCAGGCTTCCGCCGCTCCATCTGGGGCATCCTCGGTCAACAGGTTGCCTTGGTCATCCACATCCTGATCGTCGCTTTGGGCGTCGGCGTCCTGGTGTCCAACTCCCCGGTCATCTTCAACGTGATCCGCTATGCCGGCGCGGCCTACCTCGTGTACCTCGGCATCCGGCAGTTCCTGCACAAGCCTGACCTGGACAAGGAACAGGTGGATGATAAGAAGAACGAGCCCGCGCTGTCCATGTTCCAGCGCGGGGTTTGGGTCAACCTGCTGAATCCCAAGGCGATCGTCTTCTTCCTGGCGTTCATGCCGCAATTCATCCGCCCGGACCAGCCCTTGGTGCAGCAATATGTGGTGTTGACCGCCACTGTGCTGGCCATCGACATCATGGTCATGTGGTTCTTCTTCGCCTTGGCTGCCCGCTCGTTCCAACGATTCACCCACGACCAGCGCGGCCAGATGATCCTCAACCGCATCTTCGGTTGCCTCTTTGTGCTGGTGGGCATACTCCTGGCAGTCATTCACTAGCGTCTTCCGTGCTGCGCGAATGCTACGGTCGGAGGCATGGAATCGGACTGGATCGAGCACCGGCGCGCAGATGACGGCGAACATGTTGGATGGATGAAACCGGCCGACGACGGTTTCATCGCCATCGACTTGCTGGGCCGTCCGCGCACGGAAATCGTGGACTGGTTGAGCGCGGAGGAAGTTCTCGATGACCTAGGGTTGCGCTACCTGGCGGACCCACACGAATTGCGGCTCGACGACGGCGGCTGGTTGCGCGTCCGGATAGCCGAAGTAACACCCACCGCAGTTCGGGTGAAAAAAGATGATTGGGGCGACATGACGGCGCCGCAGATCTATTTCACAGTTTCGCTGCCTGTCACAGAGGAACAGCTCCGCCCGTTGAAGCGATAGTTCGCCGGGAGCTACGAAACTGGTCCTACGCCGTAGATCCCCGAACCACCAGGGAGCTCTCCAGCGTCACGTGTGGCTCCGCCAACGGCAGGCCTTCCATCAGCCCCCGCAGCTGCTCCCCTGCCTTGCGGCCCAGTGGTCTCGCGGGCAGGTGCACGCTGGTGAGGCTGGGGTTGCTGGTGGCCGAATAGGGAAGGTCGTCGAAGCCCGCCACGGCCAGCTCTTCAGGGATCCGGACCCCCTCAACACGCGCTTCCTGCAGCACGCCATAGGCGTGCGTGTCCGTCCCACAGACGACGGCGGTCACGCCCTCGCGCTGCCACTCCGGCCACGCTTCGGCGAAGGCGGCCGCGGCAGCACCGACGTCGATCGGGGTACTGATCACATGGCCATCAGCGACGGAAAGTCCGCACGCGGCCGCCTCGGCCAAGAAGGCTTCACGCCGCAGCTGGAACGTCGCGGTTCCGGTGATGCCATCCACATAGGCGGCGCGGGTGTGCCCGGAAGACGCAAGATGCCGGGCAAGCTCCCGCGCTCCCTGGGCAACATCAAGGTTCACGGACGGAGCAAAAGCCTCCAACCCGGGAGCGTCCAGCAGCACCAGTGGGCCGGCCGCGGAAAGGTCCTCCAGGAACTCTGCGCTCGGGGCACCCACCAGCAACCCTGCAGGCCGGAGGGCCAACAACTTCCGCACGTCGGATGCCTGGGGTGACTCACCGGCGTCGGTCACTGAGAGCAGCAGCTGATATTCGGCACCCAACGATTCCCGCACCCCGGCGATCACGTTGGCGAAGAAGGGGTTGGACACGTCCGGCGTGACCAGGATGACGATGGAGCTGACTCCGCGGGCCAGCGAGCTGCCGATGCTGTCCACCACGTAGCCCAATTCGGCGATCGCGGAACGGACGCGGGAAATGTTGTCGTCGGATACCCGCCCCTGGGTTTTGCCGTTGGCCACCAGGGAAACTGTGGCCGTTGAGACACCTGCCCGGGCGGCCACCATGGCAGCTGTCACCCGGGGCGTGCGATGTGCCCGGCCGCTGCGCCGTTCCAGGGATTCCATGCATCGATCGTAGCGTTGTTGCACCGTCCTGACCTGCGGCAAGGCATCAAGCGCTTGACGCACTTCACGTTAAGCGTTTGACGCAACGGCGGAAGCAATGCCAAAATCACCCTGAATGCTTATCGCCCTGCCCGGGGTCAGTTCCAGGCAGGCCCCAATGACGTGGAGAGAAACGTGGAATCCAACACACGCAAGAAGATCATTCTTGACTGCGACCCCGGCCATGACGACGCAGTGGCAATGCTGCTGGCGCACGGCAACCCGGACATCGAATTGCTCGCCGTGACCACCGTGGTGGGCAACCAGACGCTGGAGAAAGTCACCCGCAACGCACTCTCGGTAGCCACCATCGCAGGCATCACCGGCGTCCCGTTCGCCGCCGGCTGCGACCGCCCCTTGGTCCGCACCATCGAAACCGCCCCCAGCATCCACGGCGATTCCGGCATGGATGGCCCCGAGCAGCCTGAGTCCGCAATCGAGCTCGACCCGCGTCACGCCGTCGACCTCATCATTGACACCGTCATGGCGCACGAGCCGGGCACGGTCACCTTGGTCCCCACGGCGGGCCTCACCAACATCGCCATGGCCGCCCGCAAAGAACCACGCATCGTGGAGCGAGTGAAGGAAGTTGTCCTCATGGGCGGCGGCTACCACGTGGGCAACTGGAGCGCCGTGGCGGAGTTCAACATCATCATCGACCCCGAAGCCGCGCACATCGTGTTCAACGAAAAGTGGCCCGTGGTGATGGTCGGCCTCGACCTCACGCACCAGGCTCTGGCCACGGACGAGGTAGTCGACAACATCGCAGCCATCGGCACCAAGCCGGCCAAGTTCGTCCTGGAACTCATGGAATTCTTCAAGAAGACCTACAAGGACGCCCAGGGCTTCGACTCCCCGCCGGTCCACGACCCCTGCGCCGTGGCCTACGTCATCGACCCCACCGTCATGACCACCCGCAAAGTCCCCGTGGACATCGAACTCCAGGGCAAGCTCACCCTCGGCATGACCGTGGCCGACTTCCGCGCGCCCGCTCCGGAGGACTGCCACACGTCCGTCGCCGTGGACCTGGACCACAAGAAGTTCTGGGATCTGGTCACCGATGCGATCCAACGGATCGGCGAACCAACGCTCGACGGCGGCGCTGACGCCACCGCAGTTGCCGAAACGGTCCTGGCAGGAGAGTCCAAATGATGTCCACGCTCACTGAAACAAAGTCCTCCCGCGGCAACGTCACCGCGCTCATGGTCGCCCTGCTGGCAGCCTGCGTGGCTTTCCAGCTCAACGCCTCCATGCTCAGCCCGGCCCTGGTCACCATGGGCAACGAACTCAACACTGACCAGGCCACCATCGGCCTGTCCCAGACCTGGTTCTTCACAGCCGCCGCCCTGTTCTCGCTCTTCCTTCCGCGCCTCAGCGACATCGTTGGCCGCAAGAAGATCCTGGTGGGCATGATGCTCCTCATGGCCGTCGGATCCGTCATCGCCGCGATGGCCCCTGACGTAACGTGGCTCTTCGTAGGCCGCATCATCCAGGGCGTCAGCGGGCCCACGGTCCCGCTGTGCCTGATCATGCTTCGCTCCGCGGTCAGCAACCCGCGCAAGTACGGCACGCTCATGGGCCTGATCACGGCTGTCAACGGCGGCGTGGCCGGCGTGGACTCTTTTGTCGGAGGCTACTTCGCTGAGAACTTCGGCTTCCGCAGCATCTTCTGGCTCATGGTGGCTCTGGCTGTGGTGGCCACGGTCCTCATCGCCGTCCTGGCCGGCGAGAGCAAGCCCGCCGCCGGCACCACCATGGACTGGTTGGGCGTCTTCTTCATCGTGATCGCCGTGGGCGCACTGCTGACGGCACTGAACGAAGGCTCCAAGCTGGCCACGGCCTTCGATTCCGGCACGTTGACCCTGGCCATCAGCCTGACGGTGATTGCCGCCGTCGCGTTCTTTGCCTTCTGGACTGTTGAAAAGCGCGCCAAGCAGCCCATGGTGGAAACCGTGCACCTGCGCCAGCGCTCCACGTGGGCACCGCTGCTGACCACCACCCTCACCATGACGGGTATCTTCGCGGTCATCAACGGCATTGTCCCCGCCTACGTCCAAGCTGCTGATCCGGGCTTCGGTGTCGGACCCACTGAGATGTCGCTCATGATCCTGACGCCGTATGCGCTGCTGGGTTGGATTTTCGGCCCGATCAGTGGCCGCCTCGCGCCGATCCTCGGCTACACGAAGGTCCTGCGCATCGGCCTGGTCGGCAGCCTCGTGGCACTGGCCATCATCGCGTTCTTCGGCCTCAACAACCTGCCCATGATGATCCTGGGCACGGCCCTGCTGGGCATCATGTACGCCGGTACCGTCAACATCATGCTGAACGGACTGGGCGTGGTCCTATCGCCGCAAGGCAACCCCGGCTTCCTCCCGGGCATGAACGCCGGAGCGTTCAACCTTGGCGCCGGGCTCAGCTTCCTGGTCCTGCCGGCCGTGCTCGTGGCCACAGCCTCGCTCAACGACACCAAAGCTTCCTACCTGACGGTTGTCGTGGTGGGCCTCGCCATCACGCTCGCTGCCTTCGCCGCCTCGCTCCTGATTCCCAAGCCGGTGGACGCAGAAGTGGCCGACGAAGCTGCGGTGACCGCATGAGCAACGGCAGTAACGCGCCCAAGGCGGAGATCGTCGTCGTCGGCTCCCTGAACGCCGACCTCACCATCTACACCGACCGCCTCCCCAACCCCGGCGAGACGGTGCATGGCAACGGCTTCGCGGTGAACCCAGGTGGCAAGAGCGCCAACCAGGCGGTGGCCGCAAGCAAACTCGGCGGCCAGGTCAGCCTGATCGGCGCTGTGGGCGACGACTCCAACGGCACCATGCTTTTGGACTCCACGGCCAATGCGGGCGTGGATGTTTCCCGCGTCCGACGCTCCGACGCAGCTACCGGCGTCGCGGTCATTTCCGTGGACGCAGGCGGCGAGAACAGCATCATCATCTCGGCCGGAGCCAACGGCACCCTGAAGCCATCGGACGTGGAGCCTGACGCCTTCCGCGACGCCGCCGTGGTCTGCCTGTGCCTGGAGGTGGGGATCGATACCGTCGTGGCCGCCGCCCAAGCAGGGCACGACGCCGGGGCAACAGTTCTGTTGAACCTCTCGCCGCACGCTGAGGTGCCCGAGGTTTTGGCCGGTCTGAGCGACGTTCTGCTGGTGAATGCGCACGAAGCCGCACTGTTCCTGGGCTCCGAGGCTGATATTCCCGATGCCGCCGCCGAAGCTGAGGCGTGGGAGCCGGTCCGGGACCAGTTCGCGGACCGGGGTTTGCAGCGGGTGCTGGTGACTCTCGGGGCCCAAGGTTCCGTGGTGCTGGACTCGCTCGCCCGTGGAACGGAGGACCAGATCACGCGCATCTCCCCCACCCGGGTGGACGCCGTGGACACCACGGGTGCAGGAGATGCGTTCACGGGTGCTGTCGCTGCACGTTTGGCGGCCGGAGAATCCCTGGCGGAAGCGGCGGCATTTGCCTCCGTGGCTGCTGCTTTGGCCGCAACGAAGAAGGGTACGCAGGCCGCGTATGCGAGCCGCGAAGAAGTCGAGGCTGCGCGCACGGCCTAACCCAGCCTCCCCACCCAAGCAGGTCGCAGATCAGGTCGTTCCCAGCGCTGGGAACGACCTGATCTGCGACCTGGTTGGGTTAATCGGACTTGCGGGCTGAGCGCCGGGCGGAGCGCTCCACAGCCTTGCGGGACAGGGCTCCATGGCCGGCCATGAGGCGCGGCACCACCAGGTAGACAGCCGTGGGGACAACGAATGCGGTCAGCAGGAGTGCGCGCAGAACCGGATGCCAGGGCTCCATGATCGGGCCGAGCAGCAACATCCCGACAGAAACAAGCGGGAATATGGCGATCCAGGTAATGAGCGCCCGCATGTGAACGGAGGGTCCCTGCGGGCGGGCTTCTGCCGGGACCGGGACGGTGGGGGCAGTTGATTCGGCGGCGATGTCGGTCGTCATCAGATTCTCCAACCAGATAGTTGTAATTGACTTGAGATCACCATAGCCGGACCTCCCCACAATTACAACTACTTAGTTGGAAACTGCTAATATGACCCCATGGCATGGGACACAGAACGAACCAAGGCACTGCTGTTGGAAGCGGCAACGTCCGAGTTCTGCACGCGCGGACTGGCCGGTGCCCGCATCGACAGGATCGCATCCGAGGCCGGCGTCAACAAAGAGCGGATCTACCAGTACTTCGGCAACAAAAACGGACTGTTCGACGCCGTGATTGTGGCGGCGCTGAGCTCCCTCATGGATGAAGTACCCATCGAGGGCAACGGGCCGGAAGCCATGGCGGACTACGCCGGGCGGCTCTTTGACCACCACCAGGAAGACGCCACGGCGCCACGCCTGCTGTTCTGGGAAGGCCTTGAGCGGGGATCCGATGTAGTCGGCCTGCCAAAACGCATGGCCAACTGCGCGTCGAAGGTCAACAGCACCATCGCGGCCCTGCCCGGAATCTCCCGGGAAGACGCCGGAGACCTCCTCATCACCATTGTCAGCCTCTGCGATTCCGCCCCCGTGTTGCCGGCCTTGGACGGACTCATGGCCGGCAACGACCCCGGCCGCATCCAAAGGCGACGCGCCGCCGTCGTCCGCACCGTTTATCTCGCCGCAGCAGCACTTGCGGCCGAAGCCCCAACAGCCGCAACCGCCTGATGGACGGGGCGCAGCACCTACCGCTGTGACAGCTTTGACAGCAAAAGTGACTCCCTTGTGAAGTTGCCCCTAGCCAAGAGGGGGTGCCATCAACCATGCTTGCTGCATGTACTCAACGACGAGCCCATACCGCATCATTACGGTCTGCACCGGTAACATCTGCCGCTCGCCCATGGCAGCGCTCATGCTGGCCGAAGCCTTCACCGCGGAAGGGCTCGGCAAGCTTGTAGTGGTCGACTCAGCGGGCACTACGGGCTACGAGGTCGGCCACCCCATCGACCCACGCGCCGCCCGCGTCCTGACAGCCCAGCACATCGCCTCCGAGGACCACGTGGCCCGGGAATGGCAGCACGAATGGTTCGCCGGGCGGGACCTGATCCTGGCCCTGGACGTCGACCACTTCGGCTGGCTCCAGGAAGGCGCCCCAGACCGCGCCGCACTGGAAAAGGTCCGTATGCTGCGAAGCTTCGACCCCCGGATGGCGGGACGCAGCTCCCTGGATCTCGGCATCGAAGACCCGTGGTACGGCGGGCACACGGACTTCGACAACACCTGGACGCTCATCAAATCGGCCATCCCGGGAATCGTGGAACACGTCAAAGCAGCCATCGCCTCCGCAGACACCGAAGCAGGCCAGGAGCACCAGCAGGTAACCTCTATGACATGACCCCTGCACCCGTGATCATCGCTGTTGACGGCAGGTCCGGCGCAGGCAAAACCACACTGGCCGTCGAGCTCGCGGCCCGGCTCCGGCAACACCACAAAGTTTCGCTCTTCCACCTCGAGGACATCTATCCGGGATGGAACGGCCTGCGTACCGGCATCGAGCGCTACGTGGCCACCGTCCTCACCCCGCTCAGCCAGGGATCGGCCGCCGAATGGGTCAGCTGGGACTGGGAACGGCATTACGACGGCGGGTTGAACGTCACGCTGCCGGCCGAAATAGTCATCGTGGAGGGCGTGGGATCCGCCGCTGACGCCGGCCGTCCCATGCTGGACGCCGTGGTGTGGGTGGAAGCGGACGGCGACGATCGCCGTCGTCGGGCCCTGACACGCGACGGAAGCACCTACGAACCGTACTGGGACACCTGGGCTGCCCAGGAAGAAGAGTGGTTGTCGGACGACTCCGTGATCGCCGACGCCGACATCCACGTTCAAAATTCCGCCAACGGCAGCGCGCCCGACCACGTCCTGCAGGCACTCATGTACCTGCCGGCGCTTGCAGCCATCCTCTCCCCGGAACTGAGCGCACGACGCGGGCTGCAACTGCGGTCCGAACGCCTGGAGGGGGCCCCGGACGCCGCGCACCTCTTCGAAACCCTCTACGGGCACTCAAAGAACGCCGTGTGGCTTGACTCCTCCAACGCAGCCGCCGTGGCCGGCCGCTCCCAAGCCGCGGCCCGCAGCCGCTTCAGCATCCTGGCCGACGACGGCGGTACGTTCGGCCAGGCGGTATCGCACCGTTCCGGAGTCACCACGGTGACGGCAGGGTCAGCCTCAGTAACCACCCCAGGCCCCTTCTTCCGGTGGCTGGACTCCGTCTGGGGCAGGCGTGCCGTCCGCGCGCCCCGTGGATACGACGGCCAATTCACCCTTGGCTGGCTTGGATACCTCGGGTACGAACTCAAACGCGAAACCGGCGGCAACGATGTCCGGTCGGCAACCCCGGACGCCGCACTCCTCTTCGCAGGGCGGGCCGTGGTGCTGGACCACCGCGAGCAAACAGTCTGGCTGCTTGCCTTGGACGCCCCCGACGCGGACGAGTGGCTGCGCGAGGCGCGTTCCGCCGTCGTCGGGGCCACCACTGGCGTTAACGCTGCCGTAGCGGCACCTTCGGGAACTGTTCCCGAATTCACCAGCCGTGATTCCGCCACCGACTACAAACGCAAAATCGCCGACTCCCAGCACCAAATCAGCGAGGGCAACTCCTACGAAATCTGCCTCACCACCACCCTGGAAGCGGACGCGGGGAACTTCGACGCGTGGAGCAGCTACCTTGCGCTGCGCCGCAGGAACCCGGCCCCGTTCGCCAGTTACCTGCGGTTCGGGGACCTGGAGACAGCGAGCACCTCACCTGAACGGTTCCTGCGGATCCTGTCCGACGGCGGCATGCGCGCCGAGCCGATCAAGGGCACCCGGGGCCGGTCTGCCGACCCTGACGCGGACGCAGCCCTGCGGCAGGACCTTGAGACATCACTGAAGGACCGCGCCGAAAACATCATGATCGTGGACCTGCTCCGCAACGATCTCAGCCACTTCGCGATCCCCGGTTCGGTGACAGTGAGCAGGCTGTGCGCCATCGAAAGCTACGCCACCGTCCACCAGATGGTCAGCACCATTGACGCGCATCTGAAACCCGGTGCTCCCCGGGCAGAAGCTGTAGCGGCCGCCTTCCCGGCAGGGTCCATGACCGGGGCACCCAAGATCAGCACCATGGACATCCTGGACCAGCTCGAATCAGGGCCGCGCGGCATTTACTCCGGTGCGATCGGCTACTTCTCCCTGAACGCCGCCACCGACCTCGCGGTGGTCATCCGCACCCTGGTGGTCAATCCCGACGGCGACAACGGGCGCACCCTGTCGCTGGGCGTAGGAGGGGCCATTACTGCCGACTCCGTGGCCGACGACGAATACGAGGAAATACGGACCAAGGCCTTCGGTGTGCTCTCCACCCTTGGCACCGGGTTCCCCGACTGAATCCCTGTTGAGGACTACTGGAGCGTTGCCGTCAATCTGGCCACGTTATCCACATACTTGGCCAGCGGGGGCCGGTCCATCCAGTCGTCCAGCATAAGCTCACGGGATACCTCGCGGTACGTGGACTCCACGGCCCGCATAAGGTTCACGGTCTCGGAGCCCAGCAGCATCACCGAGACCTCCATGTTGAGGGAGAAGGAGCGCATGTCCATGTTGCTGGAACCGAGAACCGCCACCTCGTCATCAATGGTGAAGTGCTTGGCGTGGAGTACGTATGGCGCGCGGTAGAGATAGATGCGCACCCCTGCATGCAGCAACGCTTCGTAGTAGGAGCGCTGCGCGTGGTGCACCAGGAACTGGTCGCCCTTCTCCGAGACGAACAACTCCACGTCCACCCCCCGCTGGGCTGCAGTGGTGATGGCGTACAGCAGCGAGTCATCAGGAACGAAGTACGGGCTGCAGATCGAAATCCGGTGCTGCGCCGAGTAGATCAGTGTGTTGAAGAGCCTCAGGTTGTTCTCCGTGGCGAACCCGGGGCCACTGGGCACAACCTGTGCGGTGACCTTCCCCGGGGACGGCAACGCCGGGAGGCGCAGCTGGTCCTCCAAGGATTCGTCCGTTTCGCTGAGCCAATCTGTTGCGAACACCACATTGAGGGTGGGCACGATCGGACCCTCAAGCCTGGACATGAGCTCAACCCACTTGCGGCCCACCTTGTGGTGCTTGGGGTTGTTGTAGGACGGCTCAATCAGGTTCTGCGAACCGGTGAATGCGACCTGTCCGTCGATCACCATGATCTTCCGGTGGTTCCTCAGGTCCGGGCGCCTCCATTGACCGTGGATGGGCAGCAGCGGCAGCATCCGCTTCCACTGGATCTTGCCCGCCTTGAGCCTGCGGATGAGGCGACGGTAGCCCTTGACCCGCAATGTTCCGATGTGGTCGAACAGGAGCCTTACGGTAACGCCACGCTCAGCCGCTTTTTCCATCTCAGTGAGCAGCTCATCTGTCACGGAGTCACTGCTCATGATGTAGAACTCGGCGTTGATGTAGTTCTTGGCATCCCTGACGGCTTCGGCCATGGCTTTGATGGATTCCTGGTAACCGGGGATCAGCTCCACCTTGTTGCCATCCACCATGGGCAGTGAACCCAGCCGGTGGTTGAGTTCCCCGGCCGATTTCACCCACTCAGGTCCGGAGTAGACGCTCACGGGATCCGACAGATCGGAGGTCACTGCGCGGACGCGGCGGTTGACTTCTTCCTGCTGTTCACGCCTGCGCCGGGAAAGTTTGAAATTGCCAAAGAGGAGGAAGAGCACAAACCCCACTGATGGGATGAGGAAGACCGCCAAAAGCCAGGCCATGGCGGTTGTGGGGCGCCGGTTGCCGGGGATGATCCCCAGCAGGACGATGCGCATGACGACTTCCACGATGGCCCACGCACCCAGCAACCAGGTCCACTCCTGGCCAAACGGAAAAGGAAAGAGCACGTGAAAAACCCCCACGGTTCATGGACAACAGTGACCACAGCCTATCCGGCAAAGTCATCAGCAGTGGCCCCGCACTAAGCTTGGACCATGACTTCAGCAGCCCCCACGGTCCTCGTTTTCCTGGACCCCGCTTTCGAAAACGGCCGAATTGCCGATTCCAGCCAACCGCAGCTTATGGCCACGGACCTGGGAGCTACACGCGGAGATGGCGTGTTCGAATCACTCCTGGCGGTCCAGGGGCGCCCCCGGAAAGTCCAGGCACACCTCAACAGGCTGGCCAGTTCCGCAGCCGCGTTGGACCTGACCCCGCCCGATCAGGATGCCTGGCGGCGGGCCATCGACACGGCCATCACGGAATTCCGCACTGTCCACCCGGCGCCCAGGCCCGAGGAGGACGAGGTTGTGGTCAAACTCATCGTCACCCGCGGGGTTGAAGGTGCGGCGAGCCCCACTTGCTGGGTACAGGCTTCGCCCTCACCCGCGGGCAGCCGCCGGCAGCGGGAGACGGGCATCGACGTCGTACTTCTGGACCGTGGATTCGATACCGAAGCGGGCGAGCGCGCGCCATGGCTTTTGCTCGGCGCCAAAACCCTTTCCTATGCCGTCAACATGGCTGCCCTGCGCTACGCGCACAAGCAAGGCGCCGACGACGCGATCTTCACCTCGACAGACGGCCGCGTCCTTGAAGGGCCGACGTCCACGGTGCTGCTGGCGCACCTTGAAGAAGTAGACGACGGCGATGGTTCCGTCAGGACTGTTCGCCGCCTCATCACACCGCAACTGGACAGCGGCATCCTCCCGGGAACCTCGCAGGGTGCGCTGTTCGCTGCAGCCAAGGCGGCCGGCTGGGAACTGGGCTACGGCCCGCTGGAGCCGCAAGACTTGTTCGATGCTGACGCCGTGTGGCTCATCTCCAGTATTCGCTTGATCGCCCCGGTGAATCACATCAACGGCAAGGAGGTCGGCACGCCGGCCATCCGAAAGCAGCTCACAGCTGAGCTGAACGAGTTGTTCGCGGGCATCGAATAGAGGTCCGCCCCGGGGCATCCGCCAAGGATGCTCCGCTTGGAACCTAGCAGGTCGCAAGTAGAGTAATTGCTCGCATGACTCAATGATTAGGAACTCTTGGCCTCAGCCGTGAGCAATTTGTGCGTTCAATCGCATTTCTTATCCTCCTTGAAATGGTCATTCGTCATGTGATGAATCTTGTTCTCGTGTTAGTTGGATCACGTCCAACCGGCACTACTTCAGACTTTGCTGGCTAACTTCCCGGAGGGAATATGGGACTCAGCTCCCCCACAAAAGCCGAAGCATCGGCAACCGAGGCGCAGTCCGCAACTGCCGCCTCCACATCAGGGCTTCGCCGGTCCATGGAGGCCCGGCACCTGGTCATGATCGCCATGGGCGGTGTCATCGGTTCGGGCCTCTTTGTCAGTTCCGGCTACACCATCGCAACCGCGGGCCCCCTGGGCGCGGTGCTTGCCTTCCTTATCGGCGCCGTCGTGGTGTATCTGGTGATGGCCTGCCTCGGGGAACTCGCTGTTGCGTTCCCTGTCTCGGGCGCATTCCACATTTACGCAGCGCGGACCATCGGACCGGCCACGGGCTTTGCCACTGCCTGGCTCTATTGGCTCTGCTGGGCTGTGGCCCTCGGTTCGGAATTCACCGCGGCCGGGCTCCTTATGCAACGGTGGTTCCCGGGCGTGGACGTCTGGATCTGGTGCTTCGTGTTCGCAACAGTCCTCTTCACGTTGAACGCCATCTCGTCGCGCGTCTTTGGAGAATCAGAGTTCTGGTTCGCGCTCATCAAGGTCGCCGCCGTCGTCGGCCTCATCATCCTGGGCGGCGCCGCCCTGACCGGTTTCCACCCCATGGCTACGGGCGACTACCCCACGTTTGGCGAGAACTTCAGCACCCCTGACGGGCTGTTCCCCAACGGCTTCACTGGAGTCTTCGTCACGTGCCTGGCAGTCTTCTACGCCTTCTCCGGTTCCGAGCTGATCGGCGTTGCAGCGGGCGAGACCGCCAACCCCGGTGCAAACATCCCCAAGGCAATGCGAACCACAGTGATCCGCCTGATGATCTTCTTCGTGGGAGCCATCACGGTCATCGCGGCAACCATCCCCTATGAAAAAGTCAGCGTGGACGAAAGCCCGTTCGTCACCGTCTTCTCCATGCTCGGCATCCCGTACGCGGCCGACATCATGAACTTTGTGATCATCACCGCGTTGCTTTCAGCCGGAAACTGCGGGCTCTTCTCCTGTGCCCGCATGCTGTTCTCGCTGGCCGATGAAGGCCACGCACCCCAGGCCTTCAAGAAGCTCACCAAGCGCGGCATCCCCCTGGTTGCCCTCTGTGTGAGCATGCTTGGCGGCCTGGCCTCGCTCATCAGCAGCGTCGTGGCACCCGCTACCGTCTACCTGGTCCTGGTTTCCGTGGCCGGCTTTGCGACAGTGGGTGTGTGGATGTCCATCGTGGCTTCACACTTCATCTACCGGAGGACGTTCGTGCGGAATGGCGGTGACGTCAACAGCCTGCCGTACAAGGCCCCGCTCTTTCCGCTGGTGCCGATCCTCGCCTTCGCCTTGTGCGTAGTGTCGTTGATCGGCATCGCGTTCGATCCCAACCAGGTGGCGGCCCTCTTGTTCGGCGTGCCTTTCGTGGGCGCCTGCTATGCGTTCTTCTACTTCAAGTACGGACGACGGCGGTCGCTCAAGAAGGCCTTGGACGCTTAGCTCTGCGGCTTCCTGACCCTGTTTGGATGCAGATCAGCCCTTGGCCAACCTATTGCGGTTGCCCAAGGGCTGATTTGCTCTGAAAGAAGGTCAGGACGCCTGGCACTCCGTACCGCGGACGGCCCCAGCCACTACTTTTTGGCTACTCTGACCGGGTGCTCACTCAGGATGGACAGCCTGTTGAAAGCGTTGATTCCAATCGCCGCCATGCAGAGGACACTGATCTGCTCGTCGCTGTAGTGCCGGCGCGCCTGTTCAAAGAGTTCGGGGCTTGGACGCGAGCTGCTCATGCGGGTGATCTGCTCGGCGATCTCCATGGCTAAAACCTCGCTGGGCTCGAAGAGTTGCACCTCCTTGTACACGGCCACCAATGACAGGCGTTGTTCGGTCTCGCCATACTTCAGCGCCCGGCGGTGGTGAAGGTCCAAGCAAAACGCGCACCCGTTGATCTGCGAACACAGGTAGTTGATGAGTTCCAGAGTCCGGCGCGGGATCCCGAGGCGGTCAGCTTCATCGACAAGTTGCTGCGAATAGTGACTGAGCGTCGCGTAGAGATCGGGTTGCTGCTTATCGAGATAACCGGCCAGCCGCGGTTTTGTTTCCTGTTCAGGCATGGTTGGAGCTTAACGCACCGCGCTCCGCGAGAGCTCGAAAGAGCAAGCGTGCGCCCCAAACACGCGGGACGTGAGGCAGGGTCACTCCGGGGTGTCGGCGGCCAGGCGGATGTCATGCTCGGCCAGCCATACGGGATTGAAGGCTTTGCTCAGGTAGTTGGTACCGGCGTCGGGAGCTATCGCTACCACCACCGAACCGTGAGGCGCGGCGCGGGCCACGCGCACGGCAGCCGCAACGGACAGGCCGGACGAGGGGCCCAGCGCCAGGCCTTCCTCGTCGAGGAGCCGATGGACGGTTGAGTAGACCTCGTCGTTGGGAATCCGGAGGAAGCGGTCCACGATGGAGCGGTCAAAGATCCTGGGCAACTCTTCCTGTGGCCAGGAGTTGCCGACGCCGTCCACCAGGATCTCGCCGGGATGCCCGCCACTGTAGGCGGATCCATAGGGGTCGGCGCCCACCACTTCAAGGTGCCCGCCCGGCCGCGAAGCCGCCACCTGCTCCTTCAAATACCGCCCGTTGCCACTGATGGTCCCGCCCGTACCGATGCCGGCCACGAAGTGTGTCACCAGACCACCCGTCTGTTCCCAGATCTCCGGCCCGGTCGTCTCATAATGCGCCAAGGGATTGGCCGGATTATCGAACTGCATGGGCCGCCAGGCGCCCGGCGTCTCAGCAGTAATCCGGGCCGCAACAGCCCTCGCGTTCTCCGGAGACTCCGACGGCGCGTTCCAATCGGTCAGGATCACCCGCGCCCCATAGTTGTGCAGCGCAGCGAGCTTTTCCTGTGAAATGGTGTCGCCCGTGACCACCACTACGGGGTGGCCGGTGAGGTGTCCGATCAGCGCAAGCCCGATGCCTGTGTTACCGGACGTGCTCTCCACAATGGTGGCACCCGGCCTCAGCTCCCCCGAACGCTCGGCCGCCCGCACCATGCTCAGTGCCGTACGGTCCTTGATGGAGCCACCGGGGTTCTCGGACTCCAGCTTGACGTGGATGACGCTCCCCAATCCGCGGCTGAACGCCTCCAGCTTGACCAGCGGAGTGTTGCCCACCTTTTCCAGGACCGAGGCGTCGAGACCGTCAAGACTCCCGGGCTGTGCGTGGATTCCATGTTTACGGGTGGCCGTGCTCATGGCGTCGCCTCCTCTGTTTCAGTGAAAAGCTGGTCCACGGCTTCGCGCAACACAGTCCGCGAGCGCTCCACCAGGTCCGGCGCCGAAGGCCGGTCGGCAAGCACATCGGCCAGCTTGCCCACCACCAGCCCGGTTCCGTTGCCGAGCGGCTGTGCAGCTTCCGCTTCCAGCAAGAGGTAGGAAGCCGTGAGGGACTCGATGGCCAGGAGCTTCTCCGCAGCATCAATCGACTTCTCCAGTTGCTGCAGTGCCAGCGGCGCGAGCGTGGAATGGTCCTCGATGTCGGCTGAGAGCGTGGGCGCCCCCAGGGTTGCAGGAGCTGCCAGGAATTTGAGCTCCGCCAACAGCCCCGCCGCGGAATACCAGAGCAGCCCGGGCAGCTCCTCCTGGATCAAGGCAGACGCCGTTCCAGGCGCGGAGGTTGACGCTGCCAGGTGCCTGGCCCGGATGGCCCGTTGCGGCGGATACAGCTTGGCGATCCGCCGCTCGCTGGAAATTCCCACGTGCGCCAATCCCAGGCGCAAGCTCTCGAAGGATAACGCCAGCTGCATGGGCTGAAAGTTCCCACCGGACACCATCGCACCGGACTCAACATCGACCAACGGGTTGTCCCCCCGGCCATTCAATTCCACCTCCAGGGCCGACCGCAGCTGCGACACCAAGGCCCGGAACGCCCCATGGGTCTGTGGAGCTGCCCGGAACGACAACGCGTCCTGCACGGACACTTCCGGCCGGACATCCTCCAGCCATCCGCCGCTCAGAAGCCGGCGAACAGCGGCCGCCGAGTCCCGCTGGCCGTCCACCGCCTTGGCCGCTTGGATCGCCGGCGAAAAGGGACTGAGGTTCCCGCCGCCGTCGTACCTTGCGATCGCCTCCAGCGACAGTGAAAGCGCGACGTCGGCCAGCCGGGCGAGGTGCCGCAGGCGGGCCAAAGCGAGGGTACCTGCGCCAACGGAGTATGCGTTGGCGCTCACCAGGGCCAGCGCCTCCCCTGGCGCGAGAACCAGGGCTTGCAGACCGGCGTCCGCGAGGGCTTTGGCGCCGGGCACCAGCATGCCCGTGGCATCGAACGCTTCGCCCTCACCCAGTGCCACGGCAGCGACGGCGGCCAGCTGGGTCAGGTCCGAAGAACCTACCGAGCCTTCGCGCGGGATGGCCGGAAAGACGCCGCGGTTGAGCAGTTCGGCGTAGAACCCGGCGGTCCCGGCACGTACTCCGGAGCCGCCCCGGCTGAATCCGACAAGCCTGGCCAGAATCAGCGCCCGGGCTGGGGAACGGTCCAGATACGGGCCCACGCCGCTGTTGTGGTACCTCACTACCTGGACTTGGTAGGCCAGGAGTGACTTTTCCTCCACAACCGTGTCCCGGCCTGATCCGAGCAGGGTATTCAGTCCATACACCCGCTGGCCGGAGGCAGCCGCCTGCTCCACGATTTCCCGCCCCCGGCGGATCAAATGCAACGCATCTTGGTTGAGTTCCACGTGAAACGACGGATCAGCTGCTGCTTGCGCCACGGCCGACGCGGAAACGGGGCCTGTCCCGATAGTGAACGTGCCCACTAGAAATCCAGCAGATTCTGGCGGAATCCGCCGTTGCCGTAACTCTTCCTCAACAGGCCACGGCGCCGCAGCTCGGGCGTGAGCTTGTCCAGCACACCGTGCACGGTCACCGGATCAACAAAGCCGGAAAACAGGAAGCCATCGCCCCCGACCGCCGACCCGGTCTCCTCCAGGTAATCCGCGATTTCACCGGCCGTGCCGATGATCGAATCCCCGGCACCACCGCTGCGGGCCTGCAGGATTTCACGCAGCGTGGACCCTGGAGGAGCCGCCTTGGCAAAGTGCTCCAGGGTGCCCTGGTTGCTGTTGGTGCTCAGCTCCGGAAGCGGGGCATCGAGATCAAACTGCTTGAAGTCGATCACGGAAAGGTAGGAAATCGAATTCAGCTGGCTGTCGATGTCACGCTGCGTCAGTTCCCGGCGCTGTGCCCGCAACTCCTCGGCCTCAGCAGTAGAGCCAACAACGGTGGGCTTCAGGACGAAAAGCACCTTCACGTCGTCGGGATTCCGCCCTGCTTTCGCCGCCTCAGCCCGGATCGAATCCCTGTAAGCCTTCATCCCGTCCACGCCGCGGGCGAGGGCAATCGCCACATCCGCGTGACCACCGGCGAACGCTTTGCCCCTGGGAGAGGCACCGGCTTGGACAAGCACGGGTTCCTCGGGCAGCGGAGCCGTGTTCAGTGGCCCACGGACCTTGAAGAACTCGCCCTGATGGTTGATCGGATGCACCTTGGTGTGGTCCGCGAACACCCCGGCTGAAACGTCCTCAAGCACAGCGTCAGGCTCCCAGCTCCGCCAGAGCCGCCTGACGACGTCGACGAATTCTTCAGCCTTTTCATAGCGGAGGTCATGCTCGATCTGCTGATCCAGCCCGTAGTTCCGGGCGGCGAGGTCGCTGCCCGACGTGACCACGTTCCAACCGAGCTGCCCGTCTGAGAAGTGCTGCAACGTGGCAAGAAGCCGGGCCGCAGTGAAGGGCGGATAGAAGGAAGCGCTGACCGTGGGAACGATCCCCAAGTGCTCCGTGGCGGAAAGCAGGTACGGAACCAACGCCAAAGGATCATGTTTCGGCGCAAAGGAAGCATGGGCCAGCGAAACCTCGGCCGAACCCCCGTACGTGTCCGGCACTGTCAGGGAATCCTCAATGATGAACAGGTCCAGCCCGGATTGCTCGAACGCGCGCACGGCCTCCTGGTACAGGGCGGGTTTCTTCCAGTCGTAGCCCAGGCTGTAGCCCGGAGTTCCCCAGCCCTGGACCCCGAATCCGTGCCCCACAAACCAACCAAAATGCAGCATGGGCTTGAGTGTAGAACTGCTCTGTCCGTTCACCGCGACCTGATTTCATACGAAGTTACGGGGGGTCGTACTGCGTCAATTATGCTCCCGGGACGTCTTAATTGGACCCGTACTCCAGCACCCTCCGATTACGCAACATGACGACGGCCGCCGTGCGGGCCGTCGTCGTGAATGCTACGTTTTTCTTGAGTAATGAGAACCAGCGCAAAGCCCTGACTTGCTGGTCGGCAACCCTCTCTCCGGCGGGGTGCCTCAGGTGACTACTCGGCGTATCGACAACTCGAACTGCAAGCGTGACTGAGGAGCACCAGCAATGCCTGAACCCACTGAAGAAAAACTCTCTTACCGCCTGATAACAGGCCCGGATACCCGCGACTTTTGTGAGCGGATCACCAACGCCCTGGCGGACGGGTACGTACTGCACGGCAGCCCCGCAGCCACTTTCAACGGAACCGAGGTGATCGTCGCACAGGCCGTAGTCCTGCCTGCCGCGATTGCCAGCGCCGATGCCGCAGTTGCCAACGCCGTTGATGAACTGGAAACCGACGACGAAGAAGCATTCGAGGGCCACGCATGAGCTACGCAGGTGACCTGACCCCGCAGGACGCGTGGGCCAAACTTGAACAGGGCGCCATCCTGGTGGACGTCCGCACCGAGGGCGAATGGGCCCACATCGGCATTCCCGACACTAAAGCCACCGAGAACGATCCCCTGTTCATCCAGTGGAACCTCGCCGGCGGCATCCCGAACTCCCGCTTCATCGAGGACCTGCAGCAGCAAGCGCCAGAGGACGACGGCGTGGAGCTCGTCTTCATCTGCCGCTCCGGCCAGCGCTCCATCTCCGCCGCAATCGCCGCCACGCAGGCAGGCTTCACCGCCTACAACGTCCTTGAAGGCTTTGAGGGCGAACCCGACCGCTACGGCGAACGGACTGTGAATGGTTGGAAGAACCGTGGCCTGCCAACGAATCTGGGGACCGAGTAAGTGACTTTCAATCCCGACGCCGCCGGCTGGAGCCCCGATACCCAAGCCGTCCGCGGTGGCCTTGACCGCACCAACTTCCAGGAAACAGCCGAACCCGTCTTCCTGAACTCCGGTTTCGTCTACGAATCCGCCGCCGCCGCAGAGCGTGCCTTCACCGGAGAGGACGAACGCTTCGTCTACTCCCGCTACGGCAACCCGTCCGTGGCCACCTTCCAGGAGCGGCTGCGCCTGCTCGAAGGAACCGAGGCGTGCTTTGCGACGGCGTCCGGCATGTCCGCTGTCTTCACCGCGTTGGGTGCCCTGCTGGCTGCCGGCGACCGGGTGGTTGCCGCCCGTTCCCTCTTCGGCTCCTGCTTCGTGATCCTCAACGAGATCCTTCCCCGCTGGGGTGTGGAGACCGTTTTCGTGGATGGCCCGGACCTGGAACAGTGGCGTGAGGCCCTCTCTGAACCCACCACTGCGGTGTTCTTCGAGTCTCCCTCCAACCCCATGCAGGAAATCGTGGACATCGAGGCTGTCAGCCAACTGGCGCATGCCGCGGGGGCGACCGTCGTCGTCGACAACGTCTTTGCCACTCCGCTGCTGCAACGCTGCGGTGAGCTGGGCGCCGACGTGATTGTGTACTCCGGCACCAAGCACATCGACGGCCAGGGACGCGTCCTCGGTGGCGCAATCCTGGGCACCAAGGAATTCATCGACGGACCCGTGAAGCAGCTCATGCGCCACACCGGACCATCGCTTTCGGCCTTCAACGCCTGGGTGTTGACCAAGGGACTGGAGACCATCGGGCTGCGCGTCAACCACAGCTCGGCATCAGCCCTGAAGATCGCCGAATGGTTGGAGCAGCAGCCCGCCATCAGCTGGGTCAAGTACCCCCTGCTGAAATCGCACCCGCAGTACGAGCTCGCGGCGAAGCAGATGAAAGCCGGCGGCACGGTGCTCACTTTCGAGCTATCGCCGTCAGCTGGCCGCTCCGCCAAGGAAGCCGCGTTCGCTCTGCTTGATGGGCTTCGTATCATCGACATCTCCAACAACCTCGGTGACTCCAAGTCCCTGATCACCCACCCTGCCACCACCACCCACCGGGCCATGGGTCCGGAGGGGCGCGCGGCGATTGGGCTGTCCGATGGCGTGGTGCGCTTGTCGGTGGGGCTCGAGGACGTGGACGATCTCATCCTGGATCTGGAGAAGGCCCTCAAACAGGTCTAACCTTGCTGGCATGAGGCATCCATACCGCCGGGCGGGGGCTGTCATCGTTGCGGGTTCGGTGGTGTGGCTGGCCGGGATTTCCCCGGGGTCCCGGGTGTACCTCATGCAAGACCCCGCAGAGCGCCTGCGTCTGCTGCTTGCCAGCGAGCGCGGCTGGGTGATCGGCCATCACGCGGCCGCTGCAGGAACCGCCGCAGTACCGGTGGGCTTCATGGCGTTCTCAAAGACACAACCGGCCGGACCTTCCAAAGCATGGGCGTCCGCGGCAGCGACAGTGCTGCTTGCGGGCGCCCCATTCTTTATCTACAGCCTGTCGCGGCGGGCCTCGGACCTTGAGCGTTTCGCTGCTTTTCGGGGATCCAATGCACCGTTCCTCGCCTACTCATGGCTGCATGTGGCGGGCCTGGCAGCACTGGGAGGCAGCCTCCTGAAGTCCCCCGCCAAACGATGGGTGGGGTTGACGGCAGCAGGCATGGCCGCGGTTTCCGGGGCGGTCCTGGCGACCACCAAGGACATACCGCCCCTGGTTTTCTACCTCACTGAAGGAGCTGTAGGAGCGTACCTGATGGCTTGGCCGGAACCCGGGGACATCGGGGACAGCGGGAACATCGGAGACATCGAGGGCTAAGGCCGCCGCACCCTGGTCAGCAGCGGGTGGACTCCAGAACGCCGGGTGGGGCTTGCGGATTGGCCTGCGGCAAACAGATTCTGCTGGATCATCGCCCTTGGTAGCGGAGGGGACCCACGGATCAGCGGGTCAAGCAAGCTGGCCGGGGCCGATGATCCAGCAGAATTGTCCACATACGCGAAGTTTCCGGGCCGGGGAGGGACCTGTCCGTGGCTGACTGAAGGCATGAACGCGTTCGAATTCCTGTCGTCAGTAGGTGGAGTAGCCAAGGTGGGTCTTCTCAAGGCCCACGGGCACACCCCGGGTGACCTAAGGAAGCTCGAGGGGGCCTATCAACCGCGGCACGGCATATGGGCTCTGCCATCCGCAGATACAGAGTTTGTCTCTGCCCTCGTAAACAACGGACTTCTGACATGCGCAAGCGCTGCTGTCCGCTACGGCCTCTGGCTTAAAGACAAACCGGGAAGACTTCATCTGGCAACCAAGCACAACAGAGGCCGGGGGTTTATACGGCACGGTGGTCTTAGGCTGGGCCCGGAGTCCTGCATTCCAGTTGCATCGCTGGAAGACACTGTCATTCACGCTCTCACGTGCCTGCCGGAGGTTGACGCCATTGCCGTGGCTCAGTCCGCCATGAAAAACCGTGGAGTTCCGCGTGAAGTCCTGGAGGGCGAGCTGCGGGCCAACTACTTCGGGAATGCGAGGAAACTCCTCCGTAAGGCCGACGGTTTGTCTGAATCCGTCCCGGAGATCAGTGCCCGCCTGCTCTTCGAATCAGCTGGTCTATCATTCAGACGCCAAGTCCATATCTCCGGAGTGGGCCGGGTGGACACCCTGATTGATGGCTGGCTGATTGTGGAGGTCAATGGCTATCAGTTCCACAGTTCAAGGGAGGCGTGGCGGAAGGACATGGGCAGGTTGAACGCTGCCCATGCATTGGGTTACCGCGTCCTGAGCTTCGCCCCCGAGCAAATCTGGAACTCGCCGGACTTGGTCTTGGGCCAGATCCGGGCGTGCCTTGGGCTCGGAAGGGCGCAGGGTAGGCGGTGACAGCGTATTTGCCGGATCATCGGCCGAAGCAGCAGCCGGAAGGCCCGTGATTCCGGGCTTTCCCGTTGCTGCGAGCGCCGATGATCCAGCAGAAATACGTCAGCATCAGTCCTGGAAGTACTCCACCTTTGCGCCGATGGTGTTCAACCGCTCGGCCAGGTCCTCGTAACCGCGCTCGATCACGTAGATGTTGCGCAACTCGGACGTACCCCTGGCGGCAAGCATCGCCAGGAGAAGGCAGGCAGCCGGACGCAGGGCCGGAGGGCAACCGACTTCCGCGGCACGCCACTTGGTGGGTCCGTTGACGTAGATCCGGTGGGGATCCAGGAGCTGCACCTGGGCGCCGAGCTTGTTCAGTTCGGTCAGGTAGATGGCCCGGTTTTCGTAGACCCAGTCATGGATCATGGTCTGTCCTTCAGCATTGCCGGCGATGACGGCGAAGAAGGGCAGGTTGTCGATGTTCAGGCCCGGGAACGGCATGGGGTGGATCTTGTCCTGCGGGGCGTGCAGCTCCGAGGGCTTGGTGGTTACGTCCACCAGGCGGGTGCGGCCGTTGCGGGCCATGTATTCACCGGAGATCTCGAGCTTCTGGCCCATTTGCTCCAGGGTGGCCAGCTCGATTTCCATGAATTCGATGGGGACCCGGCGGATGGTGACTTCAGAATTGGTCACGATTCCGGCGGTGATCAGGCTCATGGCCTCAATGGGGTCTTCTGACGGGAAGTATTCAATGTCCACGTCGATGGCCGGCCGGCCGGTGATCTTCAATGTGGTGGTTCCCACGCCCTGGATGTCCACTCCCAGGCCCTGCAAGTAGAAGCAGAGGTCCTGGACCATGTAGTTGGGGCTTGCGTTGCGGATGACGGTGGTGCCTTCACGGTGCGCCGCTGCCATGATGGCGTTCTCCGTGACGGTGTCGCCGCGCTCAGTCAGCACGAACGAGCGGTGGTGTCCGTCGGCGGGAGGCGCGGTGACCGAGTAGAACCCGGACTTTGCCTCAACGTCCAGGCCGAACTGGCGCAGCGCCTGCATGTGGGGCTCTACGGTGCGTGTTCCGAGGTCGCAACCACCGGCGTAGGGAAGCAAGTATTCGCTGGTCTCGTCCAGGAGTGGCCCCAGCAGCATGATGACGCTGCGGGTCCGTCGGGCAGCGTCCACATCCATTGATTCCAGGTCAAGGACCTCGGGCCTGCGGATGCGCAGATCGCTTCCGTTGAGCCAGGTGCATTCCACACCGATGGATGTCAGGACTTCAACAATCCTGTTCACTTCCTCAATGCGTGCCAGGCGGCGCAGGGTGGTGGTGCCTCGGTTGATCAGGCTTGCGCACAGCAGGGCCACGCCGGCGTTCTTGCTGCTGTTGACATCAACCTCACCGGACAGCGTCCGGCCGCCTTCCACCCGCAGGTGGGTCATCTGGGGTTTGCCGACCTTGACGATCGAACGGCCGAAGATCGCTTCGAGGCGTTCGATCATTCGAAGGCTCAGGTTCTGCTTACCCTGTTCCATCCGGGCGATGGCGCTCTGGCTGGTTCCCAGCTCAGAAGCCAATTGCCCCTGCGTCCAGCCCTTTTCGCCGCGGGCGTTGCGGAGCAGGAGGCCTACGTGTTCTGGAGTAGCTTGCGTCATAACCAAGAAATATCACAAGTGAGTTAGAAGTGGCCAGCTAAACACCGATTGCGCGGCAAACGTCACACCCTACCCGCTGTGCGATATAAAGCCCGACGGCGGCACTCGCCTCATCGGCGCCTGCTCACAGCTGCGGCGGGCTCGTTTCCCTAGGCCCGCCAATACCCCAAAGCGTCAATCCGATGCTTGTCCACCCCGAGTTCCTTCTTCAGGTGCTTCACGATGGCCCGGGTGCTGGACGCCTCGCAGGCGACCCAGAAGAAGTCGTCCGCCACCGAGACGGTGTGCGCAGTCAACGCGCCACAGACTTCCTCAACCAGCGCGGCGCCGTCGCGTTTGCGCGGAATCCAGGTGACGACGTCGTCACTGGACGTCCGGATTTCAAGTGAGGGGTCGGCGTCGTGCTGGTATTCGAGCCAAGCGGTGACGGGCGCGCCGCCCGGTCCGCGTGCGTCCAGCAGCGAGTTGATGGCTGGAAGGGAGGCAGGGTCCCCCACCACCCAGATGCGGCGCGGAGTGGGCTGCGGGAACGCGAAGGAGCTGCCTTGGACCGTGGCGTCGATGGTGTCGCCGGCTTGGACTGTGCGGGCCCAAGCAGCCGCCACCCCGCCGTGCATGGCGAAGTCCATGCTGAAGGTGCCGGCCTCCGGGTCCGGGTTGACCAGGGTGTAGGCGCGCTGGTGGGCCTTGCCGGAATCGTTGAACCAGAGCCGGATCCACATGGTCGGGTGCAGGCCGCTGGCCTTGAGGAGTCCGCCGTCGCGCACGTGGATGCGGAGGAAGTCCGGGGTGATTTCTTCCCGGGCGGTGACTTCCAGGGTGAAGTCCTTGGCGCCCATGACCTTGAGGACCACACCTTCCCAATTGCGCTTCAAGCAACACTCCTTCACGAACGGCCACGATTTGTGCCCGGGGCCAAAGCCATTTATCTTGAACTTAAGTAAGCCTAACCTAAGCTCGAAAGCGGCCAGACATCATGACGCCTGCCCCGACGCACCACCCCGCCCCGGCAGGCGGCACCGGAACCTACCGCGACAACTGGGGAATCCCGCACCTCTGGGCGGAGTCGGCGGACGAACTCGCATTCCTTCAAGGCCGGAACGCCGCAATGGACCGTTCCTGGCAGATCGAACTGGAGCGCTGGCGTTCAGAAGGTCGGGTGGCCGAAATGCTGGGGCCCGATGCCGTTGCCTGGGACCGTTTTGCCCGGCAGGCCCGGCTCAACGACACCGCGCGCCGCTGCTTCGACAAACTCCCCCGCCACACCCAACGCTGGTGCGGCCAGTACGTGGCCGGCATCAACCAGGCACTCACCGACGGCCTGCGCGGCGGCCCGGAGTTCGATGAAACCGGCTGCGCCCCCGAACCCTGGCTCCCCTGGACACCGCTGGGGGTCTTCCTGGTGCACCACATCCTCTTCTCCACCTTCCCCAACAAGATGTTCCGGGCCCACGTCGCGCGGACACTCGGGGAAGAAGCTGTGGACCTGTTCAGCATCGAGGCTCCCGTCTGGTCCGGCAGCAACGCCTGGGCCGCCCACGGTTCAACGACCGCGAGCGGCCTGCCATTGATCGCCGGGGACCCCCACCGGCTCATGGAACTGCCTGGCGTGTACCAGCAGCTGCGGCTGGCCTGCCCGGAATTCGACGTCGTGGGCTTCGCGTTCCCAGGAGTGCCCGGCCTGCCGCACTTCGCCCACGCAGGCCACGCCGCCTGGGCCGTCACGAACGCGATGGCCGACTACCAGGACCTCTTTGTGGAGGAACTCCGCCGGATCACCAACGGCAACGGCGAACGCATCGAGGCGCACGGAGCGCAAGGATGGGAACCCGCCGTCGTCAGTACCGAGACCATCAGCGTCCGGGGCGGTGAAGCGGAGACCGTTGAGATCGTTGAGACCGCCCGCGGTCCGGTCATCTCTGACACGCCCGACGGCGGTGCGCTGAGCCTGCGTTTCCCGTCCCGGGTTGAGGGGCGGCTGGGTTTTGAGGCCCTCCTGCCGCTGCTGCGGAGCCGGAGCGTCGCTGACGTCGAAGCTGCTTTCGATGCCTGGGTGGAGCCCGTCAACAGCGTGGTGGCCGCGGATTCATCGGGAGCGGTGAGGCATTTCGTTGCCGGACTGGTTCCGCAACGCAACCCGGCAAACCGGCGGCTGCCCGCGCCGGCCTTTTCTCCCCGCCACGCGTGGGAGGGAAACTACGCCGTGTTGCCCCGCACAGAGATTGAGCGGTTCGCGGTGAGCGCGAACGACCGCACGGCAGGTGGCGGAGACGCCGTAGCCATGGAGTTCGCACCTCCTTACCGGGCCATGCGTATCCGTCAATTGCTGGAATCCACGTCCCCCGCGGCGCTGTCCGGGGATGACATGCAAGCCATCCACACTGACACGTTGCTGGGTCCGTGGCCCTCCTTCCGGAAGATCCTGGGCACCGTGGATCCTTCCGACTTGTCCCACGAAGCGAAGCAACTGAGGACGCAGCTGATGGCGTGGGATGGCCGGATGGATGCAGCCAGCCATCCGGCGGCCCTTTTTGCTGCCTGGCGTGGGGCCCTGGTCCAGCGCCTCGGACGGCATGCCGCCCTTGCTCCGCTGAATGCGCCGAGCGGCTACTCCCCTTTGTTTGGCCCGTGGTTGTCCGTGGTCTCGCGCATCGGTTTCGCGCTGGAGACGCTGCTGGCCCGCGGTTCCGAACTTGGCATCGCCGTTTCAGTGGAGGCAGTAGCGGCGTTGGAAGACACGGCATTGGAAGAGGCCTTGCTGGACGGGGCATCCTGGGGTGACCGGCATACTCTGCTGGCAGTCCAGCTGCTCCCCGAATCCCTTGCCGACGCAGTACCAACGGCTGCCCTCAGCGGAGACACCGGCTGTGTGCTGAGCACCGAAAGCCTCCCGGGAGTGGAGGACCGAAGCTTCCGCGGCCCCGTGGCCCGCTACGTCTGGGATCTGGACCGCCGGGAGAACAGCCGGTGGATTGTGCCTTTCGGTGCCGCCGGATCGCCCGGCCACAACCACTTTGCGGACCAGCTTCCGCTCTGGAGCGACGGCCGCATGGTCCCCGTCGCCACCGACTGGGCCTCCCTGGCCAAAGACCCGCTCTGACACCCCCACCCGTACCCCGCGCCTACCGAAGGAACACATGAGCACCGCCACCCATGACTTCTCCCTCCGCACCACCGTCTACTCCGAGAACCTCGGGAACTGGGGTGAATTGCGCATCGTTCCGTTGATCCCCAGCGAGGACATCGGGCTCATCTTCGAATGGGTCAAGCAACCCCGCGCCAAGTTCTGGGGCATGACGGAGAAGTCCCAGGAGGAAGTGTTGGAAATCTACGGCTTCCTTGACTCCCTGGAAACGCACCACGCCTTCCTGGCCCTCCTCGACGGCGAGCCCATGGCCTTGTTCCAGACGTACGAACCACTTCACGATCCCGTGGGCGAGGCCTACCCCGCCCGCGAGGCCGACATTGGGATGCATTTGTTGCTGGCACCGGCAACTCGCCCCATCCCGCACTTCACGCCCAGACTCGGCACCTCCCTCATCCGGTACATGTTCTCGCTCCCGGGCAAGGACCGGATCATCGTGGAGCCGGACTCACGCAACGCGAAAGCCCTGCGCCGGCTGGAAGCAACCTGCTTTGAGCTGGGTCCCATCATTCAGCTCGAGGAGAAGGAAGCCCAACTCGGCTTCCTCACCCGATCGGATTTCGACGAGATCCAGGAACTACCGGCCCGCTAACGCCAGACAAAGCTCCACGTTCCGGCGCCCAATGCCGTGAGGACGGCGCCGCCCGCTATGGCCACGCCACCAACAACCACCCACACGTCCAGCAGCGAGTACGTGGACTCCCGCGCCCACGTTCGTTGTCCCCCGCCAAAACCGCGGGCCTCCATGGTCACGGCCAACCGCGAAGCCCGCCGGACAGCCTGTACCAGCAGTCCGAAACTCTGGCCGAGCGTGGCCTTGAGTCGCTGGATCGGGCTCCCCTGCGAGCCGACACCGCGGGCACGGCGGGCCATCCCGATGGTCTGCCACTCCTCCGCCATCAGGCCCACCAACCGCATGGCAGCAAGGGAGCCGAGGACAAAGCGGTGCGGCAGCTTTGCCTTCTGCGCCAAGGCGTCGGCCAGGTCTGTCGGGTCGGTGCAGGACATCAACAGGATCGCAGGGAGGGCGATCGCCAAGCCGCGCAGCATGAAACCGAGCCCCAGCTGAAGGGAACCTTCGCTGATGGACCAGAGTCCGACGTCGAGCAGTACCGCGCCGCTGTCAGCGGCCACGATTGCGGTGCTCCAGCCGCCGATCGCCGCGGCAATGATCAGCGGCCAGGCGCGCTGCCAGAGCAAGCGGATGGTGAGGCCGGCCAAGGGGAAGAGAGCCAGTTCCGCGACGAGTGCCGTGGACGCGGAAACCCAGTCGATGGAGAGGGCCAGCACCAGGGAAATGAGGAAGACAGCCACAAACTTCGCCAAAGGGTTTGCCCGGGTCAGGAGTGCATCGTTGCCGCGCAGGTTCATGGCGTCCCTCATGCCGCACCCGCTTCCTGATGAGTGGTTTCGCCCTGTGACACCGGCCCCAGCCGCAGTTCCGTCCCGCCCAGGACGGCGCTGAACTCCTGGTCATGGGTGACGGAAACCACGGCCGTCCCGGCGTCCAGCAACTCCGATAAGAACGACGCCAGCTCGGCCCAGGTATTCGCGTCCTGGCCGAATGTGGGCTCATCAAGGACAAGTATTTTCGGGTGTGCCGCCAGCACCGTAGCCACCGAAAGCCTGCGTTTCTCACCGCCGGACAACGTGTAGGGGTTGGCATCGACCAGATGGGAGAGCCTCAGCCGCTCCACCAATTCATCCACGCGTTCCTCGCCGTGGCCAAGATGTTTCGGACCGAACATGAGCTCATCCAGGACCTTGCCCGTGACGAACTGGTGCTCCGGCTCCTGGAACACCGTGCCGATCCGCGAGATGAGCTGATCGGCCTTCCACTTGTACGGGTCGATGCCGGCACCCTCGGAAAGCCCGACGCCGGCACTCACCGCGCCGTCCACCGGCGCCAGAAGCCCGGCCAACGTAAGCGCGAAAGTGGACTTCCCGGCACCGTTCGGCCCGGTAACGGTCAACGCCTGGCCGGCCCGGACCTGGGCGGTGATGTCTTTCTGCGCCGGAACCGGCGGGATGGTCCGGAAGCCTTTCCGCTTTGGCTTTTCACGGGACACGGCCAGGTCCTGAGCCGCGAGAAGCAGCTCGTTTGTTCCGGCCTTCCGGACGCGCTCCCGTGTGGCAGGAACGTAGCCGGGAACCCACACGCCCGCAGCCACCAGCATGTCGCGTGCTTCTGTGAGCACCTGGTCCGGCGGTCCATCCAGGAGGACTCCCGGGGTGCCCGCGCCGGGTCCGGTGGCGATCGAACCCGGCTGCAGGACCACAATCCGGTCCACCAGGTCCTTCCAGACGGACACGCGGTGTTCCACCACCACCAACGTGGCGCCGGTCTTGTCCAGGCAGCGGCCCACGGCGTCACGGACCTCAAGGACCCCTGCGGGATCGAGGTTGGCTGTGGGTTCGTCCAGCAGGATCAGTCCAGGCCGCATCGCCAAAATGCCGGCCAGCGCAAGGCGCTGCTTCTGCCCCCCGGAGAGTGCCGCCGTCGGGTGCTCCAATGCCAAACCGCCACCTGCTGCGGTACGCAACCCGACGTCGTCGAGCGCTTCATGCACACGGGACCAGATCTCGTCCCGTGGCACGGCCAGGTTCTCGGCGCCAAAGGCGACGTCGTCACCCACGCGCGAGAGGACCACCTGCGTTTCGGGATCCTGCTGCATCAGTCCGGCGCGGCCACGCTGCCCGCGGGGAGAGACGCCGTCGACCAGCAGCGAGCCGGTCTCGTCCGAGTCGTCTTCCTCGTCTCCCAGCACCCCCGCGAGGGCATGAAGCAGCGTGGACTTGCCGGCCCCCGAAGGTCCCAGCAGCAGGACGCGCTCCCCCGGTTCAATGCGGAGGTCCAGGCCCTGAATGGCAGGCTGGGCCCGGCCGGCATGCCGCCATCCCCACCCCTCGGCGGTGATGGCGGCAGGCCGAACAGTGCCGCTGTGTGTGGCAGGCATCAGTTGAAGACTGGCTCCGAAGCGGCCTTCCGCGACGCGAATGAACCCAGGACACCCGTCGTGGCCAGGCCGCGGGTAGCGATCCAGGACAGGCCGCCGGCGATCACTGCACCGGAGATGGTGGTGAAGGTGATGTACGTCAGCTTGTCGATCGCCTCGTAGGCGATGTTCCAGCCCCATGGCAGGAAGGAGTCGTTCAGTCCGCAGAAGAGACCGGCGCCCGCCCCCGCCAGGAGGGACGTGGGCAGGTTGAACTTCTTATAGCGGAACGCGGCGAAGATGAGCTCGGCGCCCAGGCCCTGCAGGATGCCGGAGATGAGCACCGTGGTGCCGTACTGCGAACCCATGATGAGCTCGCCCGTGGCAGCGACGGCTTCGCAGAACAGTGCTGCGCCGGGCTTGCGGATAATGAGCATTCCCAGGACTGCGGGGATCATCCAGCCACCGGCGATCAGGCCGGTCAGGGGCGGGTACGCCGCGTTCATGGGGATGGATACCAGTGCCGCGCCCTGGGACCAGGCCCAGAAGATCACGCCGCCGGCGATGGCGATGAGGGCCGCCACCACGATGTCAACAACACGCCAGCTGTAACTGGTCTTCTTCACGTTTACCGTGGTCATTTTCTGCCTCCTGAGGTTACAGGAGGGGAAAGTGCTCCCCGGAGTCTGCTCGGCTTGCGCCGTCCGCCTCCGGACACTCTGAGAAGCTCGACTCCCTTGCGCCGGTACTAACCGGATCAGGTTCGAGGGTCTGCGGCTGTCCGCACTCTCAGCGCCCTCGCGTCTCCTGCATTGCTGCAAGGTCCGACGGCGGCGCTCCCCTGTCGTTATCAAATCTGCCCTGATGGGCTGGTTCAGTTTACACCTCCGCGTGCGCCGGCTCCGGGCCTCGGTCACAATCCCGTTGTAAGGCCCACTCTGCGCCCCATCCCCACGCCACAGCACGCACACCAGGCCCCGCAACAAATGGGAATACGTTGCGAGGCCCACTCTGCGCCCCATCCCCACGCCACAGCACGCACACCAGGCCCCGCAACGCACCTGCGAGAATGGCGTGATGACCGATCTCCCAGGCTCCCACGCTCCAGTGGCCAAGCCACGCCTTGCTGCCAGCGTGATTCTGCTCCGCGACGCCCCCTCCGGGCTTGAGGCGTTTGTCCAGCACCGGGTCAGCACCATGGACTTTGCTGCGGGCATGGTGGTCTTCCCGGGCGGCCGGGTAGATACCGCGGATCAATCCGGTTGGGAGTACCCCCGGGAACTGCTGCGCAGCCATGCGGAGTCCTGGGCACACAGTTCGATTTCGGCGGACGCGGCCTTGGCTGAGCAGAACGCCGGGATGGTTCTCACGGCAGCAATCCGCGAAGTCGAGGAAGAAGCCGGGCTTAACATCGAGGCCGGAGACCTGCGGCCTTGGGCCAATTGGATCACTCCCATAGACATGCCCAAACGCTTCGATACCTACTTCTACGTGGCCAAGCCCGCGCCGGAAGCCCGGCCCCGCCACCAAACCACGGAGGCTTGGCAGTCGCTGTGGATGCCGGTGGCCGGAATCCTGGAAGCAGAAGCCGCAGGGCAGTTGAAGCTGATGCCCCCAACGTATTTTCTGCTGAAGGAAATCGCTGCCTTCGCTTCCGTGGAGGCCGTGTGGTCCGCGGAGCACCCGGTTGCCCCGGTGTTGGCCCCGGTTGGGTCCTTGGCGGCGTTTCTCAAGGAGCGGGAAAACCGCGGGTAGCCGGGCCGTGCAGCTAGGCTGGTGCCATGAACCTCTTTTTCAAGCTGCTGGGTGCCGGGGTAAGCCTCGGTGCAGGCTTTGTCGGTACAAAACTCGTCAACAAAGGCTGGGAAAAGGCCACGGGCAACAAGCCGCCCACAGGCAACGATGACATGGAGGCGAGCCTCCGCTCGGCTCTGACCTTCGCGCTGATCTCCGCGTTTGTGAGCACGCTGATCCAGGTCCTTGCCAGCCGCGGCACCCAACGGGCAATCGCCCGCTTCGCCAAGTCCCAGGACATAGCCTAAGCATCTCCCGGACAAGCAACGCGGGGTCACTTATGGCCCATCCCCAAGGGGGTAATGGGCCATAAGTGACCCCGCGTTGCTTTAAGGTTCGGAGGGCTCCTGGCCTGCCGCGGCCCTTTGGACCACGGCTTCAAGTTCATCCTTGGTGAGCTTCTCGCGGTGCCCGTGTTTGGTCCGGTACGCGGAGCGCCCCACCATATGGGCGGATACCGGTGCGGTGAGGAGCTGGAAAATCCACGCCACCAGCAGGACGGGCCACACCCACCAGGTGCGCATCTGCAGGCCGATTGCTGCGAGCATCAGGAACAGGCCCAACACTTGCGGCTTGGTAGCTGCGTGCATGCGGCTCATGAGGTCCGGGAACCGCAGCAGGCCGATCGCGGCGCCCAAGGACATCAGGGCACCCACAATCAGGAACACTGCTGTAACGGAGTCAATGACCAGGTCCACTCCGGTGGCGTCAGGACTCATTGTTCTGTTCCCTCCGTTCGGCCACGAACCGGGCAACGGTCACTGAGCCGATGAAGCCGATCACCGCGAGGGCCACCAGCAACATCAGGTTGTTGAGGTGTTGGTTCACTGCCATGTCGATGGCGAGAGCCGCACCCAGAATGGCCAGCAGGACGTCGGAAGCCAGGACGCGGTCCAGCAACGATGGGCCAATCGCGATGCGCACAATCGCACCTGCTGCTGCGAGGCTGAGGATCACTGCCGTGGCCACCAGAACAAATTCCTTCACAGCGTTGCCCCTTCCATTCCGGGCCGTATTTCTGACTTCAGGGCCTCGACTTCTTCCCGCGTTCCCATAATGCGGATCAGCCCTGCCTCGATGTTCTGCGTTTCCCGGCGGATCTTGTCGATGTCGGCTTCTTCATAGATGTTCAGCGCGTGGAGGTAGAGGGTGGAAGTGGAGCGGTCCACCTCAACTACCAGCGAGCCGGGAATCAGCGATATGACGTGACCAGTAGCCGTCACCATGAGGTCGGAGTGGCTTCGCAACGGAACAGCGACGACGGCGCTGCGCACCTTCGGCCCCTTGACCACCGCCAGGTACAGCACCAGGAAGCTCGCTGCCACCACTTTCGCGACGAACATCAGTGCGAAGGGAACAGCGCGCAGAATGTTGAACCTGCCGCTGAGCTCCACCGGCGGGAGGTAGAAGAACTTGGCCACCAGCACGGCGATCAAGGCGCCGAAAAGCAGGTTGCCGGGGCTGAAGTCCCGCCACAGCGCACCCCATACGATGACCAGCCAGATGAGCAGCGGCAGTTCCGTGCGGAACGAGATTGGCTTCCGGCTCATTTTGCACCGCCATTCTGCGCCAGCGGGGGCACCTCGACCGAATCACCCAGTACCGAGTGGATGTAGGCCGAGCGGTCCAGCATGATCTCCGCGGAACCGTCCGCGACTTGGAAGAGCGGTCCGGCGAACACGGTCAGCGCCACCCCGAACACCACCAGCGCCGCAGTGGAACCCACCATGGTCCGCGGCAGCACACCGACGTTGCCGGGGGTCATCAGCACGGGGTCCGGATATTCGGCGTCTTCGGGCTTGCGCCAGAACGCCCTGTTCCATACCCGGGCGATTGCCAGCAGTGTCAGCAGGCTGGTGACCACGCCGCCCACCACCAACACGATCGCCAATGGAGTGCCGAGTTCCACGCCGGCCTGCAGGAGACCCAGCTTTCCCAGGAAGCCTGAGAACGGGGGGATGCCCGCCAGGTTCATGGCCGGTACGAAGAACAGCAGCGCCAGCAGCGGGGAAAGCTTGGCCAGGCCACCCAAACGGTCAATGGAGGAGCTGCCGCCACGTCGCTCTATGAGACCCGTGACGAGGAACAAGCTGGTCTGCACGGTGATGTGGTGGGCAACGTAGAACACTGCCGCGCCCAGGCCCGCTACCGAACTCATGGCGAGTCCGAACACCATGTAACCGATGTGGCTGACCAGTGTGAAGGACAGGAGACGTTTGATGTCGCTCTGGGCCAGGGCGCCCAGAATACCGACAACCATGGTGAGCAGCGCCACCACCATCAGTGGAACGTTGAGGGTGTCCCCAGGGAACAACAAGGTCTCTGTCCGCACCATGGCGTAGACACCGACCTTGGTCAGCAAGCCGGCGAACACCGCAGTAACGGGAGCCGGCGCCGTGGGATAGGAGTCAGGGAGCCAGAAGGACAGGGGGAAGACGGCCGCCTTGATGCCGAAAGCGACCAGGAGCATCACGTGCAACAGGTTCTGCGTGCCTTGGTCCAACTCCGCCAGCTTGATGGCAAGGTCCGCCATGGTGATGGTGCCCGTAGCCCCGTAAATCATGGCAATGGCGATGAGGAACAGGACAGACGACACTACGGAGACCACCACGTACGTAACGCCGGCACGGATGCGCGGGCCTGTCCCGCCCAGCGTCATGAGCACGTAGCTTGCCGTCAACAGGATCTCGAAGCCGACGTAGAGGTTGAAAAGGTCCCCGGTGAGGAAGGCGTTGGACACTCCCGCCACCAGGATGAGGTAGGTGGGGTGGAAGATCGAGACGGGAGCTTCATGGTCGCCGTCAGCCATGCCCTGGCCGGTGGCGTAGATCAGGACGGCGAGGCTCACCACCGTGGAGACCACCAGCATGAGCGAGGAGAATTGGTCCACCACCAGGACCACGCCCCACGGAGGCAACCAGCCGCCCAGGGTGACGGAGGTCGTGCCGCCGGACCAGACGGAGAACAGCAGGAGGCATTCCAACAGCAAAGTGGTGCTGAGGATGCCGATGCTGACTACCCGCTGGGCGCTTTGGTGCCGGATCAGGAGGAACGCCAGCGCGGCGCCCAGGATCGGGAGAAGGACAGCCAGCGGCGACAGGTTTGCGAGATTCACGCGCTGCCTCCTTCCTGCGTCGATGACGTGTTGGGGGTTTCCGTGGCTTCGGGGTGGCTCCGGTCCGCGGTACTGGACGGGGTGACCGCGAATTCCGAGGTTTCCAAGGGCACGATCGCGTCGTCCTCGGCGTCGAAACTGGGGGTCTTTGCCACGCGGACGTCTTCGAGGTCGTCCTGGATTTCGTCCTGGCGGGCAAGAACCCAGGTGCGGTAAATAATGCCGAGCATGAACGCCGTGACCGCGAAGGATATGACAATGGAGGTCAGGATCAGTGCCTGTGGAAGCGGGTCACTGTAGGAGTCCGGGTTGGTTTCCTTGGTGAAGAAGGGTGCCAGCCCGGCATATCCTCCGGTGCTCAGGATCAGGATGTTGGTGGCATTGGCCAGCAGCATCAACCCGAGCAGCACACGGGTGAGGCTGCGTTCCAGGATCAGGTAGATTCCGCAGGCGTACAGGACGCCCATGATAATCAGCAGGGTCAGGTTGATGCTCATGCCGTACCTTTCCCGGAGGCGACGGATTGGGCAGCTTCCCGGGCCAGTCCGGCTTCTTGCGCCATCCCGGCTTGTTCAGCTGCCTCTTCCTCGGTGAGGGGCGCTCCCTTGCCTTCAAAGTGTTCGTCGATTTCCGCGCCAAGGCTGCGGAGGACGTCCAGGGCCAAGCCCACCACCACGATGTAGACGCCGATGTCGAAAATGGTGGACGTGACGAATTTGACGTCTCCGAAGACGGGCAGCCAGAACTCGATAATCGCGCTCTGGAAGACCTGCCCACCCAGGAACAACGGGACAAAACCGGACGCTGCCGCCGTCGCAAGTCCCGTTCCCAAAAGTGTTCCGGCGCTGACTGTCGCGGCCTCGCTCAACTCAAACCGGCCACCGGCCAGATAGCGGATGGTCAGGGCGAGCCCGGCGGTCAGGCCGCCCGCGAACCCGCCGCCCGGCAGGTTGTGCCCGGCCAGGAGGAGATAGATGGAGAACACAATCATCGAGTGGAAGATGAGCCTGGTGACGACTTCGAAAATGATCGAACGCCGCTCAGGTGCCAAGGTCCGGCCTGCCACGAGCCAGGCGTCGCGGGTAACGTCCGTGAACTTCTTGGCTACGGCGAGCGTGGCGCCTGCCCGGGAATCACGTTCGACGCCGGTTCGGCGCCCCACGCTGCCTTCAGGCACGGCCTCGGAGGTCTTGATGCGGTCACCGCGGCTCCGGACAAAGATCAAGCTGGCCACACCCGTCGCCGCGATCGCCAGCACTGAGATCTCGCCGAATGTGTCCCACGCACGGATGTCCACGAGGGTCACGTTGACCACGTTCAATCCACCGCCGCCTTCGTAGGCGAGGCGCGGGAAGTCAAGGGAAACCGGGGTGGCAACACGGGCGCCCATTGCGTAGATCGCCACGAAAATCATGGTGACGCCAAAGGCCGCACCGATAATCACGCGGATCACCCTGAGCCGGCCACCTGTCCTGTCCCTCAACTCCGCGGGAAGACTGCGCATCGCGAGCACGAAGGCCACCAGCACAATGGTCTCCACCAGCATCTGCGTCAACGCCAGGTCCGGGGCACCCTGAAGCGCGAACATCAGGGCAATGCCGTAACCGGTGACGGATACCATGAGAACAGCGAGGAATCGCTTGTTGGCCCGAACCGCGGCCAGTGCCCCCACCACGATTCCGGCTCCGGCCACCAGCTGCAGGGGCGAGTTGGGGTCGATGAAATAGATGCCGTCAGGCAGCGGCTTGTTGGCCATGATCATGGCAGTCAACGGAACCGCGAAGGCGACGGTCAGGATCACTGCCAGGTAGAAGTACAGCGAACCACGTTGTGTGCGGCCGGTGACCCAGACGGCTACATCGTCCAAGGCACCAATGGTGTTTTGGTACGCGCGATCGCCATCAACCCAGTCGGGCACCAGGGCCTGGGCGCGGGCAACGAGGTTTCGTCCGTAGAACATTGCCGCGCCCAGCGCGAATGTCAGCGCCGTCAGGCCCAGGGCAGGCGTCAATCCATGCCACAAAGCCAGGTGTCCGGCGTCGACTGCGTCCGGGCCGCCAGCGAACAAGGCAGCGTAAGGCTGGATCCATGTGTCCACCGGCGCAGGCCACAGCCCATACACGATGGTGAGCAGGCTCAGGATGGCAGGGGCGGCCAGGAAGGCGGGCTTGATCGGTTTGAACGGGGTCGGTTCAACACCGGGCTTCACCGCGAACGCTCCCCACATGAACCGGGCACTGTAGGCGAAGGTAAGGACGGAACCGATGACAAGGCCCACCAGGATCCAGATCCCCCAGGCAGGGGCGTCGTGGCCGGTTCCGTAGTGAACGAATGCTTCGAAGACCGACTCTTTCGCGACGAATCCTGCCAGCGGCGGAACACCGGCCATAGAGGCGGCCGCAATCGCCGCGACCACACCCAGGGCACGGGATGAGCGGAAAACGCCGGAGAGCTTGCGGATATCGCGCGTTCCGGATTGGTGGTCGATGATGCCCACCACCAGGAACAGCGCTGCCTTGAACAGGCCGTGGGCCAGCAGCAGCCCCAAACCGGCCAGGGCGGCGTCGGGCCGGCCCAGCCCCACCACCATCGTGAGGAAGCCGAGCTGGCTGACGGTGCCGTAGGCAAGGATGAGTTTGATGTCGGTTTGCCGAAGCGCCCGGTAGCCACCAACAAGCATGGTGGCCAAACCGAGCCCCAGCACCACCGGGAGCCAGAATTCCGACGCAGCGAAGCCCGGAGCAAGCCTCGCAACGATGTAGATGCCCGCCTTTACCATGGCCGCCGCGTGCAGGTAGGCACTGACCGGCGTCGGAGCCGCCATGGCGCCGGGGAGCCAGAAGTGGAACGGGACAAGGGCGGATTTGGTGATGGCACCCACCAGGATCAGTACGACGGCGGTGGTCACCGCCCCTTGCATGGGGCCGCTCATGAGCGTCCCGGCTTGGTCCAAAATGGCGGAAATGCGGTAGGTCCCTGCTGCCTGGCCCACGATGATCAAGCCCACGAGCATCGCCAGGCCACCGGCGGTGGTGACCATCAGCGCTTGCAGTGCCGATCGGCGGGCCGCCAAACGGGTGCGGGCGTAACCGATGAGCAGGTAGGACAGGATGGTGGTGAGTTCCCAGAAGATGAACAGCATCATCAGGTCGTCGGAAGTGACCAGGCCAAACATGGCGCCGGCAAAGGCCAGCAGCTGGGCGCCGAAACCACCGAGCCCGGGATCCTTGTTCTTGAAGTAGCGGGCGCAATAGACCAGTACCAGTGAGCCGACACCCAGAATCAACAGGGACATGACCCAGGCCAGGGGATCCATGCGGAAGGCCAGTTCAAGGTGCAGGCTGGGAATCCACGGCAGGATTTCTTCTATGCCGCCATTGGAATATACGGGGCCGTACTGAAGGACCAGCCACATGAAAGCCGCAGCGGGGACAGCGGCCAGAACGTAGAACGCATTCCGTCCAAGTGAGCGAAAGATCAAGGGCGCCACAGTTGCCGCTGCAAAGGTGATGGCGAGAACTGTGATCACTGTTATCTCCGCAAAGTCAGGAACGAATTGTCAAAAGTTGGAGCAGGCGGTCATACGTTGGGTTCGGTTTACCCAGTTTATCAAGGGGCCCGGACAGTTTTTGGCCACTTTCCCGCTCCGCCCGCTGTTCGCCCAGGGTTGTTCACATAGCGGTCTGTCGTCTGCACGCAGAGTTCCCCGCACCTATAGCATTCACACTATGAACGCGGCCGTAGTTCCCGATGCCTCCCACCCGACCTCCGAGCTCGCCACAGGTCCCGTCGCCTCAAAGAAGGGGCAAATTCTGGCGTGGGCATCCTGGGACTGGGGTTCGGCCGCCTTCAACGCAGTGATGACCACCTTCGTGTTCACCGTTTACCTCACCTCCAATGCATTCGGCGGAGAAGACGCGGCATCGGCGGCGCTGGGAGCTGCCCTGGCCATTGCGGGCCTGGCCATCGCTTTGCTGGCGCCCGTGACTGGCCAGCGTTCCGACGCCGGAGGGCGGCGGAAGCTCTGGCTTGGGGTCAACACAGCCGCAACGGCACTGCTTACCGGTCTGTGCTTCTTCGTCTTTCCACGCCCGGAATTCCTGCTGCTCGGGGTTTGCCTGATCGCCCTCGGCAACGTGTTCTTTGAGTTTGCGGGCGTCAACTACAACGCCATGCTTGCCCAGATCTCCACACCCCGGAATATCGGCAAAGTCAGCGGTTTCGGCTGGGGCATGGGCTACCTGGGCGGGATCGTCGCGCTTCTGCTGGTGCTGCAGCTTTTCGTCCAGCCTTCCTTCGACTGGTTCGGGGCCTCCACACAGGACTCACTCAACATCCGGCTGGTCGCCGTGTTCTCGGCCCTGTGGTTCTTCATCTTTGCCTTGCCCGTGATGTTTGCCGTCCCTGAGGTATCCGTAAAGAAGGACACGTCGTCCCTGGGCTTTTTCGCGTCGTACAAATTGCTGATCCGACGTATCGGAGCCATCTACAAGACCAGTCCCCACACCATCTACTTCCTCCTGTCCAGCGCCATCTTCCGCGATGGCCTGGCTGCCGTGTTCACCTTCGGCGGCGTAATCGCTGCGGGAACCTTTGGCTTCGAACTGAAGGAGGTCATCTTCTTCGCCATCTTTGGCAACGTGGTGGCCGCTGTCGGCGCTGTAATCGGCGGCTTCCTGGACGACAGGATCGGCCCCAAGGCTGTCATCATCCTGTCCCTGGTCGGGCTGCTGACCGCGGGAACCTTCATCCTGGTCCTCGGCAACGGCGACTATGTCTTCTTCGGCAATGCCTGGCCCGGTTCCACCACGTTCTGGGTCTTCGGGCTTCTCCTTTGCCTGTTTGTGGGTCCCGCCCAGTCCTCTTCCCGGGCCTACCTTGCCAGGCTTGCCCCGGCGGGAGAGTCAGGTGAATTGTTCGGGCTGTACGCCACCACGGGAAGGGCCGTCAGCTTCCTTGCCCCCACGCTGTTCACGCTCTGCATCACCATCGCCTCGCCGCTCGTTGCCGCCGGGGAGGCCCAACGCTGGGGCATCCTGGGGATCATGGTTGTGCTCCTGGCAGGCCTCTTGGTGATCCTGCCCGTGAAGCCACCGGCCAAAGTGGAAATAGCCGTAGTACCAGAGCGTTAACTACATAGGACCGGTTCGGCGTCAACAACGTACCGGACCGGTTCAACAGAGTTTAGGGTGGAGCTATGAACGTGGATGAGACCGAACTTCCGGGCCTTGGCATCCGGAAGGACTTCGTGACGGCCTCGGGCCGCCGTATTGGCGTGGTGGAACTGCGCGAGGGCGAAACCGAGCTTTTCGTCTCGACGTGGGATGACCCCGATACGTGCCAGGCCTCCATCCCGTTGACGGCCGACGAAGCTTCGACACTGGGTAATCTCCTGGGCGGACAGCACATTGCCATGCGCCTGGCAGAGGCGCACCGCGAGGTCCCCGGCATCGTCACGCGACAGTTTTCCATCACGGCTGACTCTCCCTTCGTGAACCAGGCCATGGGCAAGGCCCAAATCCGCACACGCAGTGGCGTCTCCATCGTGGCGATCATGCGCGAAGGCGAGGTGGTCCCATCGCCGGCACCCGACGTCGTACTTCACACCGGTGACCTGCTGGTAGCGGTCGGCACCCAGGAAGGACTTGACTCGGCAGCCGACATCCTCCGCAACGGCTGACCGGCATGGATCCGCTCGCATTAGCCCTCGTTGAACTGGGGGCCGTTGTGTTCTGCCTCGGCCTCCTGGCTCGGTTAGCGGGCAGAATCGGCATGTCCCCTATCCCCCTCTATCTGGTGGGTGGCCTGGCGTTCGGCGCCGGCGGATTCGTGAAGCTGGACGGCATGCACGAATTCGCGCACCTCTCCGGCGAAATGGGCGTTATCCTGCTGCTGCTTATGCTCGGCCTGGAATATACGGCCTCGGAGCTGGTCACGGGACTTCGCCGATCCTGGCAGGCAGGCGTCATGGACTTCGTCCTCAACTTCCTGCCGGGCGCGGGCTTGGCTGTGTTGCTGGGCTGGGGACTCGTGGGCGCAATCGTCATGGGCGGTGTTACCTACATTTCGTCCTCGGGCATCGCCGCCAAGGTCATTACCGATCTGGGCCGCATCGGTAACCGTGAAACGCCCGTGGTGCTCTCCATCCTGGTGTTTGAAGACCTTGCCATGGCCATCTACCTGCCCATCCTCACAGCCATCCTTGCGGGCGTCGGTTTCCTGGGTGGGCTGCAGACGGTGGGCATTGCCCTGGCGGTGGTCACGGTAGTGCTGGTGATCGCCCTGAAGCACGGCCATCGGGTATCGCAGGCAATCCACAGTGAGAATTCCGAGGTCTTCCTGCTCAATGTCCTGGGACTCGCCTTGCTGGTGGCCGGAATCGCGTCGGCCCTGCAGGTCTCAGCCGCAGTAGGTGCGTTCATGTTGGGCATCGCCATTTCTGGTGCTACTGCCCACAACGCCACGCGCATCCTCGAGCCCCTGCGGGATCTGTTCGCCGCAATCTTCTTTGTGGCGTTCGGACTCAACACCGATCCCACCTCGATTCCCCCTGTGCTGGGCTGGGCGCTCCTGCTGGCCGTCCTCACTGCTGCCACCAAGATGCTCACAGGGATCTGGGCTGCCAAGAGAGCCGGCATCGCCATGCCCGGCCGGTTCCGTGCAGGTGCTGCCCTGATTGCCCGCGGTGAGTTCTCCATCGTCATCGCGGGCTTGGCCGTCGCCTCCGGGGCCGTCCCCGCCGAGCTCGCTGCACTGGCCACTGCCTATGTCCTCATCATGGCCATCCTTGGTCCGCTGGCCGCCCGCTTTGTGGAGCCCGTGGTCAAGGCGATCCGCAGGACCCCCAAAGCTCCACCCCGCACCACGGACCGCGCACCGGCCTAGCATCTTCACCCCCACCCCACCCCCATCGGGGGGCGACATCCCACCCCAATCGAGGGGCGACACCCCACCCCCATCGAGGGGCGACATCCCACCCCAAAAGGCCATTGAAAGCCCCAACATCTAGCTCCTCGATACCCACCCACCTTTTACGAGGGCCGACATCCCACCCCAAAAGGCCATAGAAAGCCCCGACATCTAGCTCCTCGATACCCACCCACCTTTTACGAGGGCCGCGCGGATGCGTCGGACAACTCCGTCATAGCCATGCTCCTGGACATGGCTGGCAGTGATGACGACGGAGATCCAGCCGTTTGCGGCGAGTGCCGCCTCCCGCCGTATGTCGGATTCCTGCTGGGCGGGGCTGAGGTGATGGCCGCCGTCGTAATTCACCGCAACCTTGTAATCCGGATAGGCGAGATCCGGCCACGCCACCTCGCGACCCCACGCGTTGCGCACCACATAACTCAGGGTCGGTTCTGGCAGGAAGTCGCGGCCTATGGCCAGGCGGAGCCGCGTCTCCGGTACCGAGTCCGCCCCGACCCGGGCCAGATCCAGCGCAACCCGGGCCTTTCGGATGCCGCGCGCGCCCGCATGTCTGTCTACCTGATTCCTCAAATCCTGCAATGAGCAGAGCGGAATCCGATTGTGTCCGAAGCTTCTGGTCTGGCTGCAGATGAAGTGGTCGGCTGCTGCCACCAAGTCCTCGAACGGCAGCACAGCGGCGAGATCCAGCCATGTCCGGGAAGGACTCGTCAGCGGAATGCCGTCCCTGAATGCGACGTCGAATTCGCCCAGCACCATCCGGTGGCCACGAACACCCTTTCGCTGCGGCCTGAAAGCCCCGTCGGTCCGGGTCAAATGAACCAGGAAATCCTGCTCCCGATCCCACGGCAGCGGACATCCCCAGAGCGTCGCGGCCGTTTCGCGGCAGCAAATCGAGCCATCGCTCACCGCTGTCAGGAGCCGCGCCGTGTGTGCGGGGTCTTGCTCCTCGCCCCAGGGAACACGTATGCCCCTGCTGGCAACCTGGAGATCGTTGTTCCATGCACGATGATCAGGAAGACCGGCCGCACGTTGCTCGGCGAGGGTGAACGAGCGACCTTGGAGATGGGCCGGGAGCGGCGGAGACAACCTCATCAGCCATTGTTTGCACGCCTCGGGATCCCCTGGGCGTCCGATGCGTGGTTACCCACAGTGTGGAGGAATAGTGCCCCACAGTGCGCCCGCCGAGGAGCGATATCTCAACCGAAAGCGCCCACCCCAAAGAGCCGAAACCTCACCCCTCAACACAAAGCGCCCACCCCAAAGAGCCGAAACCTCACCCCTCAACACAAAGGGCACCCCCAAAGAGCCGAAAGCTCACCCCCTCAGCGCAGGAAGGGCTAGATGGACGTCCGGTGGAAGTTCTGGTGGCTGCGGCTGGCGGTCGGGCCGCGCTGTCCCTGGTAGCGGTTACCGTATTCGCCGGAACCGTACGGGTGCTCAGCCGAGGAGGTGAGACGGAAGAAGCACAACTGGCCGATCTTCATCCCCGGCCAGAGCTTGATGGGGAGCGTGGCCACATTGGAGAGCTCCAGGGTCACGTGTCCGGAGAAGCCGGGATCAATGAAACCTGCCGTCGAGTGCGTGAGCAAGCCGAGACGTCCCAGGGAGGACTTGCCTTCCAGGCGTGCGGCAATGTCATCGGCCAGGCTGACGGTTTCGTAGGTGGAACCCAGGACGAATTCCCCGGGGTGCAGGATGAAAGGTTCATCGCCCTCCACCTCCACCAGCCGGGTCAGCTCAGGCTGCTCCTCGGCGGGGTCGATATGGGCGTATTTGTGGTTGTCGAAGAGCCGGAAGAACCGGTCGATACGCACGTCCACGGAAGACGGCTGCACCATCGCGGGATCGTACGGCTCAAGAACAATCCGTTGGGAGTCTATTTCGGCACGTATGTCGCGGTCAGAGATCAGCACGTCATCAAAAATACCCCAAATACTGAACGCATTGTCCGGGCAGCTTCATGGGACTATAGTTCCCGGACAGGTAAAGCCGCGCCCGTACTTGGGGGCAACGAGCATCCGCGGGGTAATTGTGAACAAACTGGCAGCGCCTGCCGCCATTGTGCTGGCCGGCGCGCTGGCCCTCTGCATGGCGGCCTCCAGCCAACTCCTGCCGGCAACGGAGGCCGTTCCTGGGGCAAGCACCACGGCATCGTCCAGCGTCCCTTCCGGTTTGTCGGCACCTGAGGAAAGCCCGACGGCGGCTCCCGCACCTGCGGTGGCGACCCCCGCCGTCGACGGGTCCTCCAGTCCTGCGGCACCTGCACCGCAGGCGCCTCCTCCCCCACGGGATCCGGTGACGGACGGCGGGCCCATCGCCGTCGATCCCGTGTTTGAAACACCCCCTCCCGTGCCGAACATCGGACCGTCCTGGGGGCCGGACAATCCATCGGATCCGAGTCCAAGCGCCTCTATCGCCACCACGGCCCCGCCAGTCGAAACGCAGCCGGCCTCGGAAGAGACCGCCGACAGCGGCGCTTCAGTAACGACGCCGACGGCCGAGGCCGCGGGCCCCTCCCCCTCCCCCTCGCCAACAGCCGCTCCGACGCAAACAGCCACACCAACGCCGACTGCGACACCAACACCAACACCGACACCCACGCAAACCCCCACCGAATCCCCCACCCCCTTCCCCGGCAAGGCTCCGGGCCACGACCCCAATCTCGAGGACGGCGCTTTGGCGCTGCTCCCCGACAACAACAGCGCGGCGATCCTCACGGTGTTCAACGCGATCAACAGCTACCGGGCGTCGTTGGGCCTGGCACCGGTGAAGTACCACGCCACAGTGGCCAACCTGGCGCAGGAGTGGTCAAACAGCATCGCTACCCGTGAAGTGATCCAGCACCGGCCCAACTTCTGGACGGACCCGCGGGCGATGAATCCGAACAACGGGGCGGGTGAGGTCATTGCTGTCCGCTGGGACCGCGACGCGGCTCAACTGGTGGAGTGGTGGAAGGGCTCGCCGGGCCACGATGCTTTGCTGCGGGATCCCCGGTTCAATGTGATGGGTATCGGCATCACCTACACGGACGGCAACTGGCAGACGACGCCCAACCGCTACACGCTGTGGGGCGTGGTCAATTTCTTCGGCTACACAACGTTGCCGGCAGGAACCACCACCAGCCCGGGTGGAACGGTTACACCGCCCACTGACCCTGTGGCCGTGTGCGAACCAGGGTCCAAGCACCAACCACCAACTGTCGACTTGAGTGCCGCAGCAATCAGCAGTGCTGCTGATCTGGTGTCGATCGCCGGCGACGGTTCAGTGACGGCGTACCCGTCCTGGGGTAACGGCCGGTTTGGCCTGGGGAAGCGGATCGGCGCCGGATTTGTGGGCCTCAAAGAGCTTTTTGTGGTGGATTGGGACCGCGACGGCGTCTTTGACCTGCTCTATCAACGGCTGGACGGCGCACTCCTGGTGTATCCGGGACTGCAAACCGGCGGCTTCAAGGATCCGGTGGTTTTGGGCCAGGGCTGGGGCACGCTGAACATTTCCGTGGGAACGTGGTGCGCCAACAACAGGCTTCCCCAGATCGTAGCGATGGACCAGGGCGGCAACCTGTACTTGTACAAGAACACGGGCTTGGCCTATATCCGCAGCCAGGCTGCGATTGGCACCGGCAACCCGTCCGTCCGGGTAACCATGGTGGATTACAACGCCGATGGCTTTGAGGACCTGCTCAGTACTGAGCCGAACGGCACCTTGCGCCTGTACCGCGGCAGCGGACTGGGCACACCGAAACAGGAATCACGCCCCGTTGTGGGCAGCGCGTGGACGGACTACACAGGGTTGAGGGCTTTGAGCGGGCTCACGGGACCGGATTCTGTGGGCGTGGCAGGCCTGGACCGCAACGGCATGGTGGAGTACTGGGACCTGACCTCGGGACGGCTCACCACCCCTGTGACGATCGGCAATGGTTGGGGCGGGCTGAGGTTCGCCAGCTAGGAGCTGGATTCGATCGCGGTCTTCAGCCGTTCCAGCTGCCCGACTTCAACTTCCAGGGCTTTCTGGATCATCCCGTTCATGAGCTTGCGCAGGCCCTTGGGGTGGTACTCCAGTGCGAAGCGTAGCCGGGTGGTGTCACCTTCGGTGCTGAGGTAGTAGCCGCCGGTGGGCCGCGCAGGACCGGCCACGACGGCGTACCGGACTTCCGCGCCGGGGCGCGCCTCGGTGATGGTGAAATCAGCTGCGATGGGCCGGCCGCCCGGTCCAGCGACGGTCTGCTGGTACAACGCGCCCTTTTGGCCGCGAACGCCTGATCGGAGCGCGATGCTCCGCACGTCTGAACGCCAGAGTGAGTTGTTCATCCCGTCCATGAGGAATCCGTAGACGGTCATGGCGTCCCGACTGATCACCACTTCATTGGCTGCGAATGCCACGGAAAACCTCTTTCGGCCTACGGTTCAAATGTCGTAGCCGGGTTCCCCATACGCAGCAGCTAACAAGTTCAGAATAGTCAGCCCGGCACGGTGACGACACACGACTTCCGAGCCTTGACCGAATGGTTACCTGCGGATTTTTTTGCGCGCACTGCTGACACGCATTCCAACCGCGGGTAGAGTGCCAGCCGCTGGATAAAACCAATGGGGGGCGTCATGCAGGTTCACGACCGACCGGGAACAAGAAGAAACGCCCGACGCCGGATGGCTGCTTGCGCTGCTTTCCTCGCTCTGGCGCTGGCGTCTGCCCTCGCTCCCGCGGCCGGCGCTGTACCCGCCGTCGTGAACGCGATGGTGCCGTCGGCCGCCAATCCGCTGCCCGGGCTCGATCCCGCGGGTGATCCTGCCAACTTGTCCGTCCTCGTGAACAAGTCCCGCCCGCTGAACCCGGCCACCTACGTCCCGGCAGATCTGGTGAATGCCCGTGGTTCGGGCCAGTATCTCCGGGCCGAGGCCGCAGCGTGGCTCAATGGCCTTTTCCAGGGTGCGGCAGATGCCGGAACCGGCGGGCTGGCTGTCGTGAGCGGCTACCGTTCCTACGCCCAGCAGCAACAGGTGTACTCGTCCTATGTGAACCTTTATGGCCAGGCGCAGGCGGATCTGATCTCCGCAAGGCCCGGTTACAGTGAGCATCAAACGGGGCTTGCCGTGGATGTCGGAAACGCCAATGGTTCCTGTGGACTCAGCACCTGTTTCGGGGACACTGCCGCCGGTATCTGGGTGGCTGCGAACGCGCACAAATACGGTTTCATCGTCCGGTACCCAAATGGTTACACCAACATCACCGGGTACAGCTATGAACCGTGGCACCTGCGCTACGTCGGATTGGATCTGGCAACGGATATGAAGCGCCGCGGGTTCGCCACTTTGGAGCAATATTTCTCCGGCAACCCCAGTGTGTATGCGAGCATCACCTCCGGGGCGGACCTGGTGGCGGCGGACCCTTCGGGACGGCTCCTTCGCTACCCCGCGCTTCCGAGTGGTGGCTACGGCGTTCCCGTGCAGATTGGTTCCAACTGGACGGGACTGAAGCAGGCGTTCGTGGTGGATTGGGATTCTGACGGCGTCTACGACCTGCTGGCGCAATGGAACAACGGCACCCTGGGCCTGTTCAAGGGTTGGCCGGGCGGTGCTTTTTCCACCCAGATCGTGGTGGGCACGGGAGACTGGGACGCCATGACCATCACCGTGGGCAAGTGGTCCAGCAACCAGGGTTACCCGGGCGTTGTGGGGTATTTCCCGGATGGCGGCCTGCGCTACTACCCCAACACCTCCGGCCGTGCGTTGACCTACCGGGTTGATATTGGAACGGGCTGGGCCGGACTGGGGCTGACCATGGCGGATTGGGACGCAGACGGCGCCAACGACATCCTTGCCACCACTGCGTCCGGCCTTCTGCTGAACTACCCCGGGAACGGGGTGGGCGGCTTCAAGGGGCTGCCTGGCAGCATCGGTTCGGGGTGGGGAACCATGAAAGCACTGGTGCCCAGCTTCGGCTTGTCGGGTCCGGGAACACGCAGCATCACTGCCCAGACCGTGGATGGCTTCTTGGTGGACTACGGTTTGGGGACCGGAGTGTGGGGCTCCCAACGCCAGGTGGGCAACGGCTGGGGCTCAATGACGCTGTTCAAATAAGGACCCGAACGGGCACGTTCGGCCGGACGGAGTGCCTGTCCTGGGGAGCGCCGCAACTGCGCTAAGCTAGGACTCGCCCGATTGATTTTCGTCGGGCAGCGCGGGCGTAGCTCAATGGTAGAGCGCTAGCTTCCCAAGCTCGATACGCGGGTTCGATTCCCGTCGCCCGCTCAGCAGAACCCCGGATCCTTTTTGGATCCGGGGTTCTTTTGCTTGCCGGGGTTTCTTTTATTTGCCGGGCGTTGATGCCCGACGGCGGCCCCCGCCAAAGCACGGCCCCCGCCAAAGCGCGCCCGCACCAGAGCGCGCCCGCGCGGGGAGTGCCGGGGCGGCGGGCCTTGGGTAGGTGTATCGTCAGGAGTCAGGAGTCATTTCGACTCCGCTCTAAGGGAGCCATCATGGGCGACAAGTCACCGCGCCAAACCGCATCAAAGAAATCCAGTAAATCCATCAAGGAAAAACGTGCGGACAAGCGGGCTTCCGAGTCCTCCGCCACCGAGGCCGCAAAGCCCTCTACCGGCAACAAGAAGTGACCGCGGCCAACGGCCAGCTGAGCATAGGCGTCCTTGCTACCTCACTGAAGCCGAACGAGCGGCGCCTCCCCATCCATCCGCAGCATTTGGAGCGCATTGCGCCTGACGTCCGGCAACAACTCCGCTTCGAGCATGGCTACGGCGAGCGTTTCGGCGTCCCGGACAGCAAGCTTGAATCGTTGGTTGGCGGACTCGGCACTCGTCAGGAACTGATCGCCAACAGTGACGTCATCCTCCTGCCCAAGCCGCAGGCCCAGGATCTTGCCGAACTCCGCGATGGCCAGACGCTCTGGGGCTGGCCCCACTGTGTGCAGGACCGTGCCATCACCCAGCTGGCCATCGATAAGAAGCTCACGCTCATCGCCTTTGAGGCCATGAACCACTGGGCCGGCGACGGCGGTTTTGGCCTGCACGTTTTCCATAAGAACAACGAGCTCGCCGGGTACTGTTCGGTGCTGCATGCGTTGGCGCTCACTGGTTCAACCGGTGACTATGGGCGGCGGCTGAGTGCTGTGGTCATCGGTTTCGGTGCCACAGCACGCGGTGCTGTCACGGCCCTGAATGCCCACGGCGTCCATGATGTCCAGGTGCTGACCAACCGGGGCGTGGCCGCCGTCGGGTCCCCGATCCATTCGGTGCGCATTGTGCAGTTCGACCACGACAGCAAGGCCCCGTTCCTCAGCGAGGTCATCACGAACAACGGGCGCAAGCCTTTGGCTCCGTTCCTTGCGGCCGCGGACATCGTGGTCAATTGCACCCTGCAGGATCCGAACTCTCCGCTGACGTACTTGCGGACCGAAGACCTGACGGAGTTCCAGCCGGACAGCCTGATTGTTGACGTTTCCTGCGACGAAGGCATGGGATTCAGCTGGGCTCGCACCACCACGTTCGACGAGCCGATGTTCCGCGTCGGCGGTCACGTCAACTACTACGCGGTGGACCACAGCCCGTCGTATCTTTGGAATTCGGCCAGCTGGGAAATCAGCGAGGCCCTGCTTCCGTTCCTCGACACTGTAGTGGCGGGACCGGACGGGTGGGACGCCAACGAGACCATCTCGCGTGCCATCGAAATCCGCGACGGCGTCATCCGCAATCCGGACATCCTTGAGTTCCAGGGCCGTTCGGCGGAGTACCCGCACCTGGGCGCTGCCCAGCTTCAGCCAAAATAGCCCCAAGCAGAATGAAGCGCCCCCGGGCTACCGGGGGCGCTTCATTGCCTTAAGCCGTCTGCGGTTCCTGCACAATCCGCAGCACCCGACGACGGTCGCGCAGGTCCACCTTCAGGTGGAGCGACGACTTCCGGGCGAGTACGACGGCGACTACCGCAGCCGCGATGGTCGGAACCCCACCTGCCACGAGGATCGCGAGGTGCGGGCCGAGGTGTTCGGCGAGCCATCCCATCATGGGTCCGCCGATGGCCTGCCCACCGATCAGCACCACGAGGTACAGGCTCATCACACGGCCGCGGATGCTCATGTTGGAGCTGGTCTGCACCATTTGGTTGGCCGCGGTGAGGAACATGAGGCACCAGAATCCGGCCAGGACCATTGTGACGCTGAACCACACCATGGTTGGCATGAGCGAAGAGACGCAGAGCATCAGCCCGTACAACCCGGCGGACATCACCACCGAACGCAACCGCAGCTGGCGACGTCGGGTGGACGCCACCGCGCCAGTCAGTGCACCGAGCGCAACCATCGCGTTCAGCAGGCCGTAGCCTCCGGCGCCGGCGTCGTACACGTGGTCCGCGAAGGCGGCCAGCAGCACTGGCAGGCTCATGGCGAAAACTGCCACGAAACCGGCCATCAACCATGGCCAGTAGATGGTGGGCTTGCTGAGCGCGTAGTTCAGGCCTTCTCGCAGCATGCCCTTTTTGCGCGGCGTTGGTTTGCTGAGGTGCAGCTGGTCCTTGCGCAGGAGCAGCAACATGGTCACGGTGGAGCAGCAGGCAACGGCGTTTGCGGCGAAGGCCCAACCGGCGCCCACAGCGGTCAGCAGGACACCGGCCAGCGCCGGGCCGATCAGGCCGCCGAGCTGGAAGGTCGTGGAGTTCACACTGATGGCGTTGCGCAGATACTTGGGGCCAACGAGTTCGTTGACGAACACCTGCCGGGCCGGTTGGTCCAGGACTGTCACGAAGCCGAGCGCCAGTGCAATGACGTACACGTGCCAGACCTCGACGCGCTGGCTCAGCGAGAGTACCGCGAGCAGGGCTGCGAGTACCGCGGCCGCCGACTGGCAGATGATGAGGATCTTGCGCTTGGCGAAGCGGTCGGCAATCATGCCGCCCCACGGGCCAAGGAAGAGCGATGGCATGAACTGCAGCGCCACCGTAATGCCGACGGCTGTGACGGACCCGGAAAGCTGGAGCACCATCCAGTCCTGGGCGATGCGCTGCATCCAAATGGCGATCACGGCAATGAAGTGGCCGATCGCGAAGATCCTGAAGTTGGGGACCTTCAAGGAGATGAAGGTATGCCGCCAGGGCAGCTTTTCACTCACGACGGCGAGTGGCTGGGTGACGGTGTCCGGCTGGCTTATTTGTGTGGGACCGGCGGACAGGGAATCGATGACGGGCTGGCTGACATGTGCCGCTGAAGGCGGTGGGGGTGCCAAAGGTAGTCCTCGGATGGAGAGTTTCGGTGGGATGCATTTAACGCTATGGTTGCCAGCAGCAATTATGGAAGCGTATTGCGCCTATAACTAGCATTGCGGAATGCAATGAGCTGCTTGCACTGGCGCAGTACTCCGGCCCGGCGCTGACCTGCGCTTAGAGGAGTTCCGTGTTCGAACCTGTCCAGCTCCGCTCCTTTCTTGCCGTCGCGGAAACCCTCAGTTTCACCAAAGCCGCCGAACGTCTGGGCCTTGCCCAACCCACGGTCAGCCAGCACGTCCGCAAGCTGGAAGCCGCCGCCAAGCGTGTGCTGGTTGCGCGGGACACACGCGAGGTCAGACTCACCGATAACGGCGATGCAATGGCCGGCTTTGCCCGCAGCATCCTTGCCGCCCACGATTCCGCTGCCCGCTACTTTTCCGGTTCAGCCATGCGTGGGCGTCTCCGTTTCGGCACTGCCGACGACCTCGCCATTACCGGCCTTCCCAGGATCCTTCGCGAATTCCGCCAGCTGTACCCGCAGATCAACCTGGAGCTCACTGTCAGTCAAAGCGACCAGCTCTACAAGCGGCTCAACGCCGGGCAACTGGACCTGGTGTTCGTCAAATGGGTGGCCGGGGCGAAGGAAGGCACCGTGGTAAGGCACGACAACTTCGCCTGGGTGGGCGTGGAGCAGACTGTCCTTGAACCTGGCGCCCCGGTTCCGCTTATTGCCTACCCGGCTCCGAGCCTCAGCCGGAAACTCGCCATCGACGCACTGGAGGCAGAAGGCCGCACCTGGCGGATCACCTGCAGCACCAAGCAGATCAGTGGCGTTCTGGCGGCAGTGCGGGCGGGCATTGGCGTGGCGGTAATGCCCGCGTCGCTGGTTCCCGAGGACCTGAAAGTCATCACTCAGCGCTTCGGCCTCCCACCGGTTGGGGACGTCGATTTCACGCTGATCCGCAACCCGCTGGCCAACGCCGAGGTTATCGATGCCCTCACCCAGGCGATCATGGGGCGGACGCTGAGCAAGTCGAACTAGCGGCCCCGACGGCTTGGCCGGCCGCGGTCCAGGCGGCCTTTCCACCACTTCACTACCCGAAGATCCTCCAGGCCGAAGCGCCCTTCCGGCACGGCGGCACGGATACGTTCGTCGTCGAAAAGAAGCGTGGGACGCAGCTCCAGGGGAAGCCACGGCGCGTACGGTGAAGGCTCACTGACCCCCTCGGCAAGCATCTGCGCCTGGGCTTTTGCGACGAGGGGCACCACCATGATCCACTCCGTGAGCTGCGCCAGAACGCGGATCGACCAGATAGGGGCGCGGACGTAAACGGGGTAGCCACCGGCCATCCGGGCAATCCTGCGGACAGCCGCTCCAAGCTCGAGCTCTTCGGCTCCGACGACGGCGACTGTCGGGGTGGGCACGCGACCCTCAAGGGCCGCGATCAGGGTGGTGACAGCCTCTTCCACCGGGAGCGGCCGGACGGTCCGCTCCCGGAACCCGACCGTTGCGAAGACAGGAAAGCTGCGTACCGCACGCGTCACGTGGTCCACCATATGGTCGCCCTTGCCGTAGATCATGCCGGCCTTGATGATCGTGTGCTCGATGCCCGACTGCCGCAGGAGTTCCTCGGCAGCCCATTTGGTCCGGTGATAGGCGGAACCACTATCCGGACGGGCGCGGAGGAAGCTCAGCATGACGATTCTTTGAACGCCTGCCCTCCGGGCAGCTTCAATGACAGCGCGGGTGCCTTCAACGTGGACCCGCTGGAAGGTCTGGTCACCGATTTCACGGTTGATGCCTGCGCAATGGGCAACGACGTCGCAGCCGCTGAAGGCGGCCGTGAGGGCATCGACGTCGTCTATCGCCGCACCCGTCCGCCGCGAAATGACGACTGTGTCCGGGTTGTCCAGCCGCTCCGCAAGGTGGCGGCCTACAAATCCTGTACCGCCGGTAATGGCTACACGCATTGTCTTGCTCCTTCGCTTATTAGCAATGAAGCTAAACTGTATATAGCTATTGTGCTATATTGCAAATATGGCAGATGCAGCATCGGATATCTTCGCAGCCTTGGCACACCCCACCAGGCGGCAGATTCTTCAGGACCTCAAGGACGGCGAGTTGGCGGCCGGTGAGATCGCCGCGCGGTTCAAAGCCACGGCGCCAACCATTTCCCGGCACTTGAGCGTGCTTCGCCAGGCCGGCCTCGTCACCGAGCGCCGCGACGCAAACCGGATTCTCTACTCGCTCGCAGGTGAGCGGCTTGCCCTGTCGGTCGGAGACTTCCTTTCCACGGTTTGCCCGGAGCAGATTGTGCTTCGGGAGGTCCGGAAGCGCACTCCAGCCCGCCGCTCGGCCAAGGCGCCGAAAGAGGCCACAACCTCCGAGGCCTGAACCCCGGCCGTAGTACGCTCACCCCATGACCCAAGCCAGGCTCGCTCAGCCGTCATCAAGCTTCCACGCCTCCTGGCTGGAAAGTTACGACGAGTGGGGAACCCTCGACCAGGACGGTTCTGCAGCATTCCTGGCCGTGCGTTGCGACCTCGACCTCCGCGAAGAGGACCATTTCTCGCAGTGGGTGGACCTGCTCCATCAAATGCCCAAGGCGGAATTTTCGCCGCCCGCAGGCCTGGTAAACCAGACCACCATTTGGGTCACCGACGGCGCGGCCTATTTGGGCGCTGCCAGCCTGAGGCATTCCCTGGCCAGCGAATACCTGACAGAAGTCGGCGGGCACATCGGGTATGGCATCAGGCCAAGCGCAAGGGGGCGTGGCTTGGCCAGGATTGCCCTTGCCGGAGCGATGGACGAGGCGCGCACCCTCGGACTCGAGCGGGTGCTGGTGACCTGCAAGCAACCCAACGTGGCCTCGGCACGCACCATCGAGGCATGCGGCGGAGTTCTGGAGAGTGTCCGACCTCCCGAAAGTTTCGCCCCGGATTTGGGAGTCACCGAACCGATCCGCCGTTATTGGATCACCCTGTAGAAACGCCAGCGCGGGGGCATGTCCTGACACGGCACGCCTGCCGCACCCATTTCCGCCGTCCGCACCCGTAACCTCGGCTGCGCCAGGCGAGAACGGGCGCGACGATGACGCTGAAAGGGTGCGCCAGGCGGGAACAGGTGCGGCGATGACGCTGAAAGGGCGCGCCCGGCACCCCCGGTTCTGCCGCGCCCATTTCCGCCGTCCGCACCCGTAACCTCGGGTGCGCCAGGCGGGAACGGGTGCGGAGATGACGCTGAAAGCGGGCGCCCGGCGGGAACGGGCGCGGGAACGGCCGCGGAAGTGTTCAACAGGCGGCCCCACTTTCTGGGTAAGCGCATTCCCGGTATCGTGGTGCCATGACCAACCACCCCACTCCGGCTGACCTCACGCCTGGCATCTGCTCCGTCACCCTGCGTTCCCTCGGCATTGACGAGGTAGTTCGGATTTCCTCCGAGGCGGGACTGGCGGGCATCGAATGGGGCACCGACGTCCACGCCAATGACGTGGACTCAGCCGCGCACGCAAAGGACGCAACGGAAGCCGCCGGAATGACGGTCCTGTCGCTTGGCTCTTACTACCGCTGCGGCGCGTTTGGGGATTTTGAGCCCATTCTTGACCTCGCCAATGCCGCAGGTGCTCCGCGGGTACGGGTCTGGGCCGGGGAACTCGGTTCGGCCGGCGCAAGCCAGGAACACTGGGACTCGGTGGTGAAGGACACCCGGCGGATCGCGGACCTCGCGGCAGAACAGGGCGTCGCCATCGCTTTCGAGTATCACGGCAACACACTCACCGATTCGCCGGCCACCACCCTCGAATTGCTGGACCGGGTAAACCACCCCAACGTCGGCACTTACTGGCAGCCCGCCGTCGGGCTTTCCGATGAGCAAGCCCTGGCGTCCCTCCACGAAGTCCTCCCCCACGTCGTAGGCGTGCACTGCTTCTCCTGGGGACCGGCGGCCGAACGCTTCCCGCTGCGGAATCGCTCGCTGCTCTGGCAATCCGTGGCCGATGTCCTGCGCGGCAATGAAAAAGCGCTGGACATCATGCTCGAGTTCGTCGCAGACGATCTACCCGGCAATGTGCTCAGCGACGCTGCCTTTCTGCACACCATCACCCTGGGTGAAGACTAAGCCCACATGCGCCTGAGCCACTCGGCACAAAGCCCGGTCCACTGCTTGGCGCCGGGCGTTGCCGCCGCCAGGCCGAGCCCATGAACGCCTTCCGGGAACACATGAAGTTCCGCGGGAACGCCGGCCCTTCCAAGCGCAGCCGCGTAGGCCAGGCTGTGGGTGAAGGGTACGACGTCGTCGTCGGCAGTGTGCCAAAGGAAAGCAGGCGGCGTGGCGGCGTCGACGTGCAGTTCCGCTGACAACCCACGCAGGGCTTCGACGTCCGCGCCCACTCCGGCGAGGTTGTCTACAGACCCCTGGTGCGCCGAGTCCACAAAGGAAATCACGGGATAGCAAAGAATGCTGAGATCGGGCACAGCCCCGGGAACGTCCACCGCAGGATCGCCCGTAGCTGCCTGAACGGACAGGGTGGCAGCAAGGTGCCCTCCGGCCGAGAAACCAAGCACGCCCACCCGGGCAGGATCAACATCCAGCCCATGCGCCCCACCCCGGATCCACATCATGGCCCGCTTGGCGGCGGCCAGCGGTGCCGGATGCCGATGCGGGGCCACCGGATACCGCAGCACGAACGCGTGTATCCCCAACGAGGCCAGCCATTCGGCCACCGGTTCGGCTTCATGGTCGGCCTGCCTCGCGTAGCCGCCTCCCGGCAGCACAAGAACGGCAGGCGCAGGCGCACCGGACCTCGCAGCCACACCGGAACCCTCGACGGCGGGAATCACCGTGAGCGCGGCTGGCATCCGTTGCGGTGGAATCGTCACAGCTGCGATTCCACCGGGGTTTCCGTGCTGCGGCGCAGCTTTACCGTGCCGGAGATGGGAGCCGTATCAGGATCTCCGGCTGCGAGCCGGCCAATGTCCTCAAGCGGCAAGTGGACCGTAGACAAGGCGGGCCGGAAGTCGCGCAGAGTTTCAATGTCATCGAAACCGGCAACCGTGGCATCGCGGGGTATCCATACCCCTTCAGGGCGCAGGGCCGCGGTAACCCCAATGGCCATGACGTCATTTACGGCGAAGATGCAGAGCCTGTCCGAGGATCCTTTGATTCGTTCCGCGAGCGCCTTGCCGGCCTCGAACCCGCCGGCCCGGTTGAAGCCGGTGCGGATGACTTCCGCAGCCGGCCGACCGGCGTCGGCCAGTCCGCGCTGAAAGCCGCGCACGCGGTCGTCGGAGGTATACAGCCCTTCGGGGCTGGCGATGATGAGGAACGCGCCATTGTGGGAGGCCGCAAGTTGTTCGGCCAGGCCTGCTGCGAGTTCCTCATTGGGAACCTCCACCACGTGGTACCCCTCGGCTGCCGTCGCGCCCACCACGGGGTGGCCCACCACCCCAACGTGTCCCCCGTTGCGGCAGTAGCGGTCCAGTTCCGCGGCGAGTTCGGCGTTGCCTTGTTTGTCTTCTTCACGCACCGAACGTGAGCCCGCGATCACGATCGAGTCGGCACGCCGGGCGGCAAAAGCGGCCACTGCCTCCTTTTCATCCGCCGGAGTGCCGGTGGTGCTGGCCAGCAACACCATACGGTTCTGCTGCCGTGCCGCCTCCTGAACTCCGCGCGCGATGGCCGAGAAGTAGGGGTCGGCGATGTCGTGCACTACCAGCCCGATCAACCCTGAACTGGATTTGGCAAGCGCCTGGGCCTGGGCATTGGGAACATAGCCGAGCTTGTCAGCAGCCTCCCGCACGCGCTCGGCAATATCCTCGGCAGGCTTGCGCGAGGAACCGTTGAGGACCCGGGATGCCGTGGCCAGGGAGACCCCGGCAAGACGGGCAACTTCACTCAGTGTGCTGGCGGCCACGGGGGACTCCTCTTCTTCAAGCGTCGGGATGGCGCTAAGGAAATTATGGCAGTTCTTCACAGATTCCGGGAAAGCGCTTGCCAACCCGGCGCGCCATGGTGCATGATCTATGGCAATGGGAATGCGCTTTCCCACATGACCAAGAAAGCACCGGCAACCGCAGAGCGACCGGCACACAAGGCACTGGAGAAAACATGGGCTTCGAAACAAAGACGATCCGTATCGCCATGAACGGCATCACTGGACGCATGGGCTACCGCCAGCACTTGCTGCGGTCCATCCTCCCCATCCGCGATGCCGGCGGCTTCACCCTTGAAGACGGCACCAAGGTCCAGGTCGAGCCGATTCTGGTAGGCCGCAACGAAGCCAAGATCCGCGAGCTCGCGGAGCTTCACAAGGTTTCCGAATGGACCACAGACCTGGACGCCGTGATCGCCGACCCCACCGTGGACATCATCTTCGACGCTTCCATGACCAGCCTCCGCGCAGCCACGTTGAAGAAGGCCATGCGCGCCGGCAAGCACATCTTCACCGAAAAGCCCACGGCTGAGACCCTCGAGGAAGCCATCGAGCTGGCACAGATCGGCAAGGAAGCCGGAGTCACCGCAGGCGTTGTCCACGACAAGCTGTACCTCCCGGGCCTGGTGAAGCTCCGCCGCCTGGTGGACGAAGGCTTCTTCGGCCGCATCCTCTCCATCCGTGGCGAATTCGGCTACTGGGTCTTCGAAGGCGACGTCCAGGCTGCACAGCGCCCGTCCTGGAACTACCGCAAGGAAGACGGCGGCGGAATGACCACGGACATGTTCTGCCACTGGAACTACGTCCTTGAAGGCATCATCGGCAAGGTCAAGAGCGTCAACGCCAAGACCGCCACGCACATCCCCGCTCGCTGGGACGAGGCCGGCAAGGAATACAAGGCCACCGCAGACGACGCTTCCTACGGCATTTTCGAGCTCGAAACCCCGGGCGGCGACGACGTCATCGGCCAGATCAACTCCTCCTGGGCCGTCCGCGTCTACCGCGACGAACTGGTTGAGTTCCAGATCGACGGCACGCACGGTTCCGCCGTCGCCGGTTTGAACAAGTGCGTTGCGCAGCAGCGCGCCCACACCCCCAAGCCCGTCTGGAACCCGGACCTGCCCGTCACCGAATCCTTCCGCAGCCAGTGGCAGGAAGTCCCCGCCAACGCTGAACTGGACAACGGCTTCAAGCTGCAGTGGGAAGAATTCCTGCGCGACGTCGTGGCCGGCCGCGAGCACCGCTTCGGCCTGCTCTCCGCCGCCCGCGGCGTGCAGTTGGCCGAGCTCGGCCTGCAGTCCTCCGCTGAGCGCCGCACCATCGACATCCCGGAGATCACCCTCTAATGACGTCACTGATTCTTCCCACCGACGACGGCGGCACCCGCGAGTACCGGCTGCAGTCCGCCACCAGCTGGGCCAAACCGAACGCTCCTTTGACCGCCCGCCGCGCATACGCCGCAGCGCACGTCATTCCCGAGGTCGCCGCGGACAACACCCCCGGCGCCCCGGCGCAGCTCGACTGGGACGCCACACTGGCGTACCGGCACGAACTGTGGTCCTACGGCCTGGGCGTCGCCGATGCCATGGACACCGCACAGCGCGGCATGGGCTTGGACTGGGCAGCGACCCAGCAGCTCATCAAGCGCACTGGCGCAGAGGCTGCTTCCGTGGTGGCAGGGGGCAACGCCGCCATCACCGGCAAATCCGTTCGCGACCTCGTCTCCTGCGGCGCCGGCACCGATCAGCTGGATATCACGGCACTGCCCGAGGGCGCAGCCGGCATCCAGGCCGTCATCGACGCCTACCGTGAGCAGATCGCCGTCGTCAGCGAAGCCGGACCCAAGGTGATCCTCATGGCCTCCCGCGCGCTGGCCAAGGTGGCCAACGGCGCGGACGACTACCTGCACGTCTACTCGACGCTGCTTCAGGAAGTGGACCAGCCCGTCATCCTGCACTGGCTCGGCACCATGTTCGACCCCGCGTTGGCTGGCTATTGGGGTTCCGACGATGTCTCCATTGCTACCGAAACGTTCCTCAGCCTGATCCGCGAGCACTCGGACAAGGTGGACGGCGTGAAGGTCTCGCTGCTGGATGCCTCACACGAGGTCGCCCTCCGCGCCAATCTCCCGGAAGGTGTCCGCCTCTACACCGGCGACGACTTCAACTACCCGGAGCTGATCGACGGCGACGAAACACACCATTCGGACGCGCTGTTGGGCATCTTCGCTGCCATCTACCCTGCCGCTTCAGTCGCGTTGCAGAAGTACGACGCCGGCCAAGGTGCTGAAGGGCGCGCCATCCTGGACTCCACCCGTGAGCTCGGAAAGCACATCTTCAGCGCACCCACGTTCTACTACAAGACCGGCATCGCTTTCATGTCCTGGCTCAACGGCAAGCAGCCTGGATTCCAGATGGTGGGCGGCCTGCACTCGGGCCGTTCGGTCCTGCACCTGGCCAAGACCTTCGAACTGGCAGATCAGGCCGGTTTGCTGAAGGATCCGTCGCTGGCCGCCTTCCGCATGTCCGACTTCCTGCGCATCAACGGGGTGGGCGCATGAGCGACTTCTCACGACTCTCACTGAACAGCGCCACCACCAAGAAGTGGACCCTGGCCGAAGCTGTGGACGGTTGCGCCCGTGCCGGCATTCCCGCGATCGGCCCGTGGCGTGACCGGGTGGCCGAGGCCGGCCTGGACAAGGCAGCCAAGCTCATCAAGGACGCCGGACTCCGCGTATCCTCGTTGTGCCGCGGCGGATTCCTCACTGCGGCCGATGCTGAGGGACAGGCGGCGGCGCTGGCTGACAACTTCGAAGCCGTCCGCGAAGCAGTTGCCCTCGACACTCAGGAGCTGTTCCTGGTGGTCGGCGGGCTCGCGCCCGGCGAGAAGGACGTAGTGGCTGCCCGCCAGCGCGTCGCCGACCGGCTCGAAGAACTGGTGCCCTTCGCCTCCGAAAACGGTGTCCGTTTGGTGCTGGAACCCCTGCATCCGATGTATGCCGCAGACCGCGCACTCATCTCGACCCTTGGCCAGGCGCTGGATCTCGCTGCCCCGTACGAGGCGAAGGCCGTGGGCGTCGCCGTCGACACTTTCCATGTGTGGTGGGACCCGGAACTGAAGGCGCAGATCGAACGCGCCGGGCGCGAGAACCGCATTGCCTCCTATCAGGTGTGCGACTTCAACCTGCCGATCGCTGCGGACGCGCTGTTGTCCCGCGGCATGATGGGCGACGGCGTCATTGACTTCGCCACCATCGGCACCTGGGTCAGGGACGCCGGGTACAAGGGCGACATCGAGGTTGAGATCTTCAACCAGGAAATCTGGGATGCCGATGGGGACAGCGTCCTGGAGACCATGAAGCAGCGCTACGCGGAGCTCGTCCTCCCGTTCGCGTAACCACGTGATCCTCCCGCGGATGCCCTAAGCTCCGCGGGAGGACCACTCCAAAAGCCGGCGGGCTCCTGCCAAGGTCACGGCAGGGGCCCGCTTTTTAGTTCCGCGGCACACCATTTGCGCGTCCTCAGCCGGACGCCTCAGCTGTTTCCAACCCCTCCCATGACCATTTCGGCATTTGCAGCCCGGCCGGAACATCCTCGGCTGAGCGTTCGTAGCGGGCCATGGTGTTGGTGGTGGTCCAGGCAAAGTAGTCATGCAGGATGCCACGAAGCGGATCATCCACAACACCCACATCGGTCAACGCACGGTCGAAGCACTCCACCGCCCGCCGATTCATCTCGTCGTGGGGACCGTTCCCGCTGTGCATCCGGACCACCGACGTTTCGTCGCCGTAAGTTCCCGAGTACAGCGGAGGGCCGCCCAACGCTTCGCTCCAATAAGCTGCCAGCCTCTGGATGTGCTGGGGGTGAACACCGTGTCGGAAGGCGTGCCCAACCACCTCGTCCTCGACCACCCTGACGTGCCAAGCCTGCGCAAGCTTCAGGAAGAAGTCCTCACCACCGGCCGCCTCATACACCGTCTCCATAGTGGAAACCATGGCACGCGCAGTGGGCGGGTGTGAAGGGAAGGGTCCAAAGGCAAGAACTTCACGTGGCTTTCAAAGCCAGTTCCACGCGGGTCTTTGGCAGGCCGATCAAGGTGACCGAGCCGCCGTCGTGCCCCTGCAGTTCGAGCCTGATGTTCGGCGAATCCGCCTGCGGTTCCACTGAACTGACCTGGAAGAGTTCACCGCCGATCCGCACGTGGTCGCCGCTCCTGACGGTCTTGAGCTTCTTGTCCTTGCCCGCAGGCTGGATCTTTTCCATTTACTGATCTTTCCTGGCGTCATCGCCGTGGGTTTCGCGGAGCTCCTCGCCGCGGCGCACCACTTCCTCTTCCTTTTCCTGCTGCTTGTCGCTGCGCTTGGTATCACGCGGCGGAAGCTGGAGGCTTTCTTCTGCTTCAATGCCGCCCTGGAGTTGGCGGCCGCGTTCCATTTCCGCATCGAACTCGGCTCCGAACAGCAGGGACATATTCAGGATCCACAGCCAAAGCAGCATGATGATGACGCCGGCCAACGCCCCGTAGGTCTTGTTGTAATTGCTGAAGTTGGCCACGTAGAAACCGAAGCCCAGCGACGCCAGGGCGAAAATAACCAGCGCAATGAGCGAACCCATGCTCATCCACCGGAACTTGGGTTGCTTGACGTTGGGGGTGAAGTAGTAGAGAACGGCGATGATGGCCACCACGATCACAATGAGGACGGGCCACTTGGCAATATTCCAGACGGTCAGGAATGCCTCGGAAAGTCCGATTGCCCCACCGATGGCTTCAGCTATTGGTCCGCTGAGGACCAGCATTGCTGCCACCAGCGCGGCTCCGAGCACGGCGACGATGGTAACGGCAAGCATGGTGCCGCGCAGCTTCACGAAGCCGCGGCCTTCGTCCACTTCGTAGACGCGGTTCATGGCGCGGCTGAAGGCCGTGGTGTATCCGGAGGCGGACCAGAGCGCCACCAGAATGCCGAAGATCAAGGCGAATCCTGCCGCATTGGAGCGGGTGAGCTCCTCAATGGGCTGCCGCATGGCGTCGACGCCCGGGCCCGGTGCGAATTGCTGGACAATATCAAGGATCGCCGAGGTGGTCTTGCCCGCGTCGCCAAAGAGACCCAGGAGGGAAACCAGCGCCAGGAGCGCCGGGAAGAGCGAGAGCACGGCGTAGTAGGTCAGGCCCGCCGCCGCGTCCGGGCACTGGTCCTTGCTGAACTCGCGCAGCGTGCGCTTGGCGATGTAGGTCCACGTAGGCTTGGCGAGGTCGTTGGGACTGTCCGGCTTCCGTGAGTCTTCCGGAGAGGGCGCGGTCCTCGCTTTGCTTGTGCTGGTGTGGGCTGAGTCTTGTGTGGTCATGGGGCACTCGTCCGTGGGTTGTTTGCGCGAACAGCTGACTCATCAATAGTAAGCATGCTGATGATTGCTATGGAAGGACCCGGCTGGACTTGCCCACGATTCAGGCCAGTTTGCTCGCCAGCAGGAACTCGAAGGGCGACTCTATGACAGAGCGGATGACCTGCCCGGCGGCGCCAAGGAGCGTCCCGGAATGCTCCAAACGGGAGACCGTCAGGTTCTCCGGAGCCAACAGTCCCGGCGCGTAGCGCTCCAAACTGTCCAGCAGTGACGGCCTGATCCACTCCCCCAGGACCGCGAAATGCCCACCAAGGACCACAGCTTCGATATCCATCAACCTCGAGGCCGAGGCGAGGGCCACACCCAGGTAGCGACCGGCGTCGCGAACCGCTTCCGCAGCCCTGGCTTCCCGTGCCGCCAAAGCCGCCAGCAGTAGCCCGGTCCGTTCGCCCAGGGTGCCTTCGGCGATGCCCGCGGCCTCGAAAATCGCTTCCTGACCCGCGAACGTCTCCAAGCACCCCCACCCGCCGCACGAGCAGTGGGGACCTTCCGGATGCACCACAATGTGGCCCAGCTCGCCGGCGGACCCGCCAGGACCGGTATACAGCTCAGAACCGATGATGATGCCGCCACCGACGCCCACTTCACCCGAAACGTAGAGGAAGTCGGGCGCTCCTCCGCCGTACCAAAGCTCACCGAGGGCTGCACTGTTGGCTTCGTTGGACAGCTTGACGCCAAGCGGCGCGCCGTCCAGGAGCGATTGCGGATGCAACTGCTCATCCTCCCAATGAAGATTGGGGGCAGACAGCACCAGATTGCTCTTTTCGTCCACCAATCCAGGCACGGCCAGGCCACCACCCAGGATGGCGATATCCTCTGCCGCCGCCGCAGCTTTCGCTTCGGCAGCCAGGCCTGCCAGCTGCTCCATGACCCGCGCCGGCGGTACTCCGCGGTTCCGGGACTCGACGGCCGAATGGAAGCGGAGGTTTCCGGCAAGGTCCACCAGGCCCACTGCCAGGTAATCAACGTTGATCTCCATGCCCACCACGCCGCGTCGGGAATTGAGCTCCAGGCCCTGGCCGGGCCGCCCCCGCTCCCCGTCGCGATACAGGCCAACCTCGGATACCAGGCCGGACTCCACGAGGTCGGCCACCAGGCTGGAAACTGCGGCCTTGGTGAGTCCGGTGCCGGCGGCGAGCTGGGCGCGGCTGGGCTTGGCATCCACGGTTTTGGCGATCGAGTCCAGCACCAAAGAGAGGTTTCGACGGCGAACGTCGCCCACGCGTCCGGGCGCGGTTGGCTCATTCATCAGCAGGGACCTCCTCGCGGATTTCAAAAATTCTTGCGGACTTCCATTGACCATGATCCATCATCACCCATATAGTTCAGATTGAAAACTAATTGGGACGTCTTTTCCACCCCCATTCCCGTTGCCTTGCAAAGGAGCAATCATGACCCCGCAGCCCACCCCTGCAGACAAGTTCACTTTCGGTCTCTGGACTGTTGGCTGGACCGGTGCCGACCCCTTCGGCGTAGCAACCCGCCAGGCCCTGGATCCCGTGGAAGCCGTTCACAAACTCAGCGAACTCGGCGCCTACGGCATCACTTTCCACGACAATGACCTGATTCCTTTCGATGCGAGCGCCTCCGAGCGCGATCTCATCCTGAAGAACTTCAAGGCAGCCCTGGCCGAGACCGGCTTGAAGACGCCCATGGTCACCACCAACCTCTTCAGCCACCCGGTCTTCAAGGACGGCGGATTCACCTCCAACGACCGCTCCATCCGCCGCTTCGCGCTGAGCAAGATCCTCCGGAACATCGACCTCGCAGCTGAACTTGGCGCCGAAACGTTCGTCATGTGGGGCGGCCGCGAAGGCAGCGAATACGACGGTTCCAAGGACCTCTCCGCAGCACTGGACCGCATGAAGGAAGGCGTGGACACCGCCGCCGGGTACATCAAGGAGAAGGGCTACGAGCTGCGGATTGCCCTGGAACCCAAGCCAAATGAACCCCGCGGCGACATCTTCCTCCCCACCGTCGGCCATGGCCTGGCATTCATCGCCCAGCTCGAACACGGCGACATTGTGGGCCTCAACCCGGAAACAGGGCACGAGCAGATGGCCGGGTTGAACTTCACCCACGGCATCGCCCAGGCACTGTGGGCCGGCAAGCTCTTCCACATCGACCTCAACGGCCAGCGCGGCATCAAGTACGACCAAGACCTCGTGTTCGGCCACGGCGATCTCACCAGCGCGTTCTTCACGGTCGATCTCCTGGAGAACGGCTTCCCCAACGGCGGAGCCAAGTACACCGGCCCCCGCCACTTCGACTACAAGCCTTCCCGCACCGACGGCTACGACGGCGTCTGGGAATCAGCCAAGTCCAACATGTCCATGTACCTGCTCCTGAAGGAACGCGCCCTGGCCTTCCGCGCAGATCCCGAAGTCCAGGAAGCCCTGGCCACCTCGGGCGTGTTCGAACTTGGCGAAAGCACGCTGGGCGCGGGCGAAACCACTGCGGACCTGCTGGCTGACGCCAGCGCATTCGACACGTTCGACGCCGACAAGGCCGCCGAACGCTCGTTCGCCTTCGTCCGCCTCAACCAGCTGGCCATCGAGCACCTCCTCGGCGCCCGCTAAAGCCCACTACCCACTGCAACCCCGCCGCCGGGCTTGTCCAGAATTTCCTGGGCGGGCCCGGCGCGGTTCGCCAAAGGAACAACGTATGCCTCTCGTAGCCGGGATCGACAGCTCCACCCAGTCCTGCAAAGTGGTCATCCGGGACTCAGCCACCGGCGCCCTGGTCCGCCAGGGCCGGGCCTCCCACCCTGAAGGTACCGAGGTCCACCCGGATCATTGGTGGACAGCCCTGCAGGGGGCCATCGCAGCAGCAGGCGGCCTGGACGACGTCGAGGCCGTTTCCGTCGGCGGACAGCAGCACGGCATGGTGTGCCTCGACGAAACCGGGGAGGTAGTCCGTCCCGCACTTTTGTGGAACGATACCCGCTCCGCACGCGACGCCGAGGAGCTGATCCTCGACGCCGGACAGGGTGATCCAGCTGCCGGGTCCACGTATTGGGCGAGCAGCACCGGGACAGTTCCGGTGGCGTCGCTGACCGCCGCCAAGCTGCGTTGGCTGGCACGCAACGAGCCCGAAAATGCGCAGCGGACGGTTGCAGTGTGCCTTCCGCATGATTGGCTGTCCTGGCGTCTGGCCGGTCACGGCCCGGGAACCGGACCGGAATCATTGGAGCTCCTGCGCACTGATCGCTCCGATGCCTCCGGCACCGGGTATTTTTCGGCCACCACCGGCGAGTACCTTCCCCACGTTCTGGAGAGCACGCTCGGGCACCTGCCAATCCTGCCCGGGGTGGTCGGGCCGCTGGAGGCAGCCGGCAAGACCCCTGCCGGCGCCCTGATCGGCCCGGGAGCGGGCGATAACGCTGCGGCCGGACTTGGCGTGAGCGCCGCCGTCGGGGATGTTGTTATTTCGATCGGAACGTCCGGCACCGTCTTCGCGGTTTCGGATGTCCCGTCCCAGGATGCCAGCGGGCTGGTGGCCGGCTTCGCCGACGCCACGGGCAACTTCCTTCCGCTGGCCTGCACGCTGAATGCAACGCGGATCTTCGACGCCACCGCGGCGCTGCTGGGTGTGAGCCTGGCAGAGCTGGGAGAGCTGGCGCTTTCCGCCCCGGAGGGCGCCGACGGATTGACGCTCGTCCCCTATTTCGAGGGCGAACGGACCCCCAACCTCCCTGACGCTACCGGCTCGCTCCACAGCCTCACCCTGTCCAATTACACGCCCGCCAACCTTGCACGGGCTGCAATAGAGGGCGTTGTTGGTTCGTTGGCTGACGGCTTGTCCGCACTTCAGGCACAGGGTGTAGAGGCACAGCGCATCATCCTTGTGGGCGGCGGCGCCCAATCCGAAGCCGTCCAACAGGTGGCGGCCTCGGCTTTCGGCTTGCCGGTGTTCGTTCCCAAACCCGGAGAATACGTGGCTGACGGCGCCGCGCGGCAAGCCGCGGGTGTCCTCACGGGCCAGTTGCCCGAATGGCCTTTGGATGGCCTGACCGTGGACCGCAGCGACAGAAACGGGGTGCCACCCTTCCTGGAGCGGTACCGCCATTACGCCGCCAAGGCCGCTATCGGCTGATCATGGTTGCCGGTGCTCTATCGTGACAGGGTGAGCTCTGAACAATCTGCATCAGCCCGCCCGCCTGTCATGGAGGACGTCGCCCGCGTGGCCGGGGTTTCCCACCAGACTGTCTCCCGCGTCCTGAACAACCACCCCAATGTGAGTTCCAAGACCCGCGAAAGGGTGGAGCAAGCCATCACCGAGCTGGGCTACCGGCGCAACACGGCAGCCCGCAGCCTGGTGACCCGGCGATCCCAAACCATCGGCGTCCTGGGCAGCGAGCTGGCGCAATACGGGCCGTCCCACACACTCCTGGGAGTGCAGCAGGCGGCAAGGGACGCCGGCTATTTCGTCAGCGTGGCAGGACTGCGGGAAGTCACACCGGAGACCATCAAGGACGCCGTTGCACACTTCATGGACCAAGGCGTGGACGGCATCGTGGTGACGGTCCCCCACCCCGGCACCTTCGACGTGCTCCGGGACATCACTGCGCAAGTGCCGCTGGTGGCCGTGGGTTCGATCGGGGACGAGCACCTCAGTGGAGCCACCGTTGACCAGCGCCAAGGGGCACAGCTGGCAGTTCAACACCTCCTGGATCTGGGGCACAAAAAGATCGGCCACTTGTCCGGTCCGGTGGATTGGATTGACGCTGCCGCGCGCATCGAGGGCTGGGAGGACTCACTGACCCAGGCCGGTCTCGAGCCCGGCACCCTGATCGAGGGCGATTGGAGCGCCGAATGCGGATACAGGGAAGGCCTGAAAATCGCCGCAGATCGTTCCATGACTGCCATCTTCGTAGCCAATGACCAAATGGCGCTCGGCGTGCTCCGGGCCTTCAACGAAGCCGGCGTCAAAGTCCCGGACGACATCAGCGTCGTGGGCTTTGATGACCAGCCTGAGTCCGCATATTTCATTCCTCCGTTGACCACCGTGGCCCAGGATTTCGAAGAGCTCGGCCAACGTTGCATCGACTTGCTGCTGGATCGCATCGAGGGCGAAGCCACCGGCACGGCGGCTACTGTGGCTCCCCGCCTCGTCGTCCGCTCGACCACCGCAGCACTCCGCAGCTAGCGAAAACAGGATCCGACCGCCCCGGTCCTGAAGCCACAAAGCGCACTTATCCGCCCCCGCTGTGGCCTGCTCTTGACATCAAAGTTGTGAGCGCTAACAATTGCATCAGACCTTCTGCACTTTCCACCCCGACCCCCGGCAATGAGGCCCTGGCCAGCCGGATGGAGACACCCATGAATACCTCTGAAAACCGTCCGCTCGATGAGCAGTTCGTCATCGGCGTGGACTACGGCACCCTGTCCGGCCGCGCCGTTGTGGTGCGCGTATCGGATGGCGCCGAGCTCGGAAACGGCGTGTTCGAATATCCTCATGGCGTCGTGACTGAAAACCTTGCCGGCAGCGGCCGGCCTCTCCCCGCCGACTGGGCGCTGCAGGTCCCGAACGACTACCGCGACGTCCTCCGCAACGCTGTACCGGCCGCCGTCGCCGATGCCGGCATCAACCCCGAACACGTGGTGGGCATCGCCACCGACTTCACCGCCTGCACCATGGTTCCGACGACGGCGGACGGCACGCCGCTGAACGAACTGGAACGCTTCGCTGACCGGCCGCACGCATTCGTGAAACTGTGGCGTCACCACGCCGCCCAGCCGCAGGCTGACCGGATCAACCAACTCGCCGAAGAGCGCGGTGAGGCCTGGCTTCCGCGCTACGGTGGACTGATTTCCTCCGAGTGGGAATTTGCCAAGGGCCTGCAGCTCCTCGAGGAAGACCCCGAAGTCTACGGGGCCATGGACCACTGGGTGGAGGCAGCCGACTGGATCGTCTGGCAACTCTGCGGCAGTTACGTCCGCAATGCCTGCACCGCTGGGTACAAGGGCATCTACCAGGACGGAAAGTACCCGTCGGAGGATTTCCTGGCAGCGCTGAACCCCGGCTTCAAGGACTTCGTTTCGGAAAAGCTGGAACACACCATCGGGCGCCTGGGCGATGCCGCGGGCTACCTCACCGAAGAAGCCGCGGGCTGGACCGGACTCCCGGTGGGAATCGCGGTGGCAGTGGGCAACGTGGACGCGCACGTCAGCGCACCGGCCGCCAACGCCGTGGAACCCGGCCAATTGGTGGCCATCATGGGCACCTCCACCTGCCACGTCATGAACGGCGATGTCCTGCGCGAGGTCCCCGGTATGTGCGGAGTGGTGGACGGCGGCATCGTAGACGGCCTGTGGGGTTACGAAGCAGGCCAGTCCGGCGTGGGCGACATCTTTGGCTGGTTCACCAAGAACGGCGTCCCGCCTGAGTACCACAAGGCCGCAGCAGACAAGGGCCTGGGCATCCACGAGTACCTCACCCAACTCGCGGAGAAACAAGCCATCGGTGAGCATGGCCTGATCGCCCTGGACTGGCACTCGGGCAACCGCTCGGTGCTGGTGGACCATGAGCTTTCCGGCGTGGTGGTGGGCCAGACCCTGGCCACCAAGCCCGAGGACAGCTACCGGGCGCTGCTGGAAGCCACGGCCTTCGGAACCCGCACCATTGTGGACGCTTTCCGCGATTCGGGCGTTCCAGTCAAGGAATTCATCGTGGCCGGCGGGCTCCTGAAGAACAAGTTCCTGATGCAGGTCTACGCCGACATCACCGGCCTGCAGCTCTCCACGATCGGATCTGAGCAAGGTCCTGCGCTGGGCTCGGCAATCCACGCCGCTGTCGCTGCCGGAAAGTACAGGGACATCCGCGAAGCCGCCGCCTCCATGGCGGCCGCTCCCGGCGCCGTCTACACTCCCATTCCCGAAAACGTGGCCGCCTACGAGGTCCTTTTTCAGGAATACAAGGCCCTGCACGACTACTTCGGCCGGGGAACCAACAACGTTATGCACCGCCTCAAGGCGATCCAGCGCCAGGCGCAGGGCACAGGTGAGACGGCCGGACCGGCGTCGAACTCATCCTCCGACGACGCTGAGCGGGTGTCCGCATGAGCACCCTCCTGGACACCATCGCAAAAGTCCGCAAGGACGTCTGCGAACTCCACTCCGAACTGACCCGTTACGAACTGGTTGTTTGGACCGCGGGCAACGTTTCAGGCCGCATCCCGGGCCATGACCTCATGGTCATTAAGCCATCCGGCGTGTCCTACGACGAGCTCACCCCCGAACTCATGGTGGTCACAGACCTTTATGGCACACCTGTGCGGGGCATCAACACCGGAAGCGCCGGCACTGTGGACTGGGGCAACCCGGACCTCTCGCCGTCCTCTGACACCGCAGCGCACGCCTACGTCTACCGCCACATGCCCGAGGTCGGCGGCGTGGTGCACACCCACTCCACCTACGCCACGGCGTGGGCGGCCCGCGGCGAAGAGATCCCCTGCGTGCTCACCATGATGGGCGATGAATTCGGCGGACCCATCCCTGTTGGACCGTTTGCCCTGATCGGGGACGACTCCATAGGACAGGGGATCGTCGAGACGTTGAAGAACTCCAACTCCCCGGCGGTCCTGATGCAGAACCACGGCCCTTTCACCATCGGCAAGTCCGCCCGCGCGGCCGTCAAAGCCGCCGTGATGTGCGAGGAAGTGGCCAGGACAGTCCACATTTCACGCCAGCTTGGAGAGCCGCTGCCCATCGATCAGGCCAAGATCGAGTCCCTCTATGACCGATACCAGAACGTTTACGGCCGCTGACGCGGACCAGTCCACCAGCCACCGCCCACGTCAAAAGCCACGCCCAGGAGCCACGAAATGACCAACCCCAACAACACATCAGCCAACTCCACGTCACTGGGGCAGTACGAGGTCTGGTTCCTCACCGGCAGCCAGCACCTCTACGGTGAGGACGTCCTGAAGCAGGTCGCCGCGCAGTCGCAGGAAATCGCCAACGTCCTCAACGCTGCCGGCGACGTCCCGGTGAAGCTCGTCTGGAAGCCGGTGCTCACCGACTCCGACGCCATCCGCCGCACCGCACTGGAAGCAAACTCGGATGATGCCGTAATCGGTGTGACCGCCTGGATGCACACGTTCAGCCCTGCCAAGATGTGGATCCAGGGCCTGGACGCCCTGCGCAAGCCCCTGCTGCACCTGCACACCCAGGCCAACAGGGACCTCCCTTGGGCGGACATCGACTTTGACTTCATGAACCTCAACCAGGCAGCACACGGTGACCGCGAGTTCGGGTACATCCAGTCGCGCCTCGGCGTGCCGCGGAAGACCGTCGTCGGGCATGTCAGCAACCCGGAGGTCGCCCGCCAAGTGGGCGCCTGGCAGCGTGCCTCGGCGGGCTGGGCCGCCGTCCGTTCGCTGAAGCTGACCCGCTTTGGCGACAACATGCGCAATGTCGCCGTCACCGAAGGCGACAAGACCGAAGCCGAGCTGCGCTTCGGCGTCTCGGTCAATACCTGGTCCGTGAACGAGCTCGCCGACGCTGTCCACGGCGCTGAAGAGCCCGACGTCGATGCCCTGGTTGCCGAGTATGAGCGCCTTTACGAGGTGGTTGACGAGCTGAAGGCAGGCGGCGCCCGCCACGAGTCGCTGCGGTATAGCGCCCGCATCGAACTGGGCCTGCGCAGCTTCCTCGAAGCCAACGGTTCCGCGGCCTTCACCACATCGTTCGAGGATCTCGGCGAACTGCGCCAGCTCCCCGGCATGGCAGTCCAGCGCCTCATGGCTGACGGATACGGCTTCGGCGCGGAGGGCGACTGGAAGACCGCCATCCTGGTCCGCGCCGCCAAAGTGATGGGTGGCGATCTTCCCGGTGGCGCGTCACTCATGGAGGACTACACCTACCACCTGGAGCCGGGTTCTGAGAAGATCCTGGGCGCCCACATGCTGGAGGTCTGCCCGTCACTGACTGCCAGGAAACCGCGCGTCGAGATCCACCCGCTGGGCATAGGCGGCAAGGAAGACCCCGTCCGCATGGTCTTCGACACCGACGCTGGCCCCGGCGTCGTCGTCGCGCTGTCCGATATGCGCGATCGGTTCCGCCTGGTGGCAAACGTGGTAGACGTCGTCGACCTTGACCAGCCGCTCCCCAACCTGCCGGTGGCCCGCGCGCTCTGGGAACCGAAGCCCAACTTCGCCACCTCGGCCGCCGCGTGGCTGACCGCCGGCGCCGCGCACCACACGGTACTGTCCACGCAGGTGGGCCTGGACGTGTTCGAGGACTTCGCCGAAATCGCCAAGACCGAACTTCTCACCATCGATGAGGACACCACCATCAAGCAGTTCAAGAAGGAACTCGCGTGGAACGCCGCCTACTACAAGCTGGCCGGCGGCCTGTGAGCAACGAATTCACGCTGAGCGCGGGCGGCTACACCGCAGTTGTGACCTCCCGCGCGGCTGCCTTGCGTGTCCTGCAGTTTGAAGACCGGGACCTCGTGGTCCCGTTTCCCGAAGGCGGTCCAATCCCGGACTACCGTGGCATCATCGCCGCGCCCTGGCCGAACAGGGTCGCCGACGGCAAGTACACCTTCGACGACGTCGAGTACCAACTGCCGATCAACGAAACCGAGCGGGAAACAGCGCTGCATGGCCTGGCCTTCCCGCTCGACTGGACGCTGAAGGAGTCCGACGCCGCTTCACTCACCTTGAGCTGCACGGTGGGGCCAAGCGAGGGGTATCCGTTCGTCGTGGAGCTTTCGGCACAGTACGTGCTGAACGACGCCGGGTTCCACACCTCCGTCACAGCCCGGAACGCGGCCGACGTCGCCGCCCCTTACGGCGTGTGCCCGCACCCTTACTTGGTGGCCGGGTCCTCCCCGATGGACGAGTGGGTTCTCGAGTTCGCCGCTGACTCCTTCCTGGAAGTCACGCCGGATAGGCTGCTGCCCGTGTCGCTGGAACCCGTGGCCGGCCACTCGTTCGACTTCCGTTCCGCGCGGCCCATCGGCAGCACCGAAATCGACCATGCCTTCACGGACATCACGTTCGACGGCGGGCTGGCGCGGCTGTCGCTGCGGGACCCGGCGGGCACCGGCGTCGGGATGTCCGGTGTTGGGATGTCCGGTGTTGGTATGTCTTGGGACCAAAGCTGCCCCTGGCTGCAGATCCATACGGCTGACAAGCCGGCACCCCTGCCCAATCGCCTGGGCCTCGCCGTGGAACCCATGACGTGCCCGCCGGACGCCTTCAACAGCGGGACGGACCTGATCCGGCTGGAACCCGGAGCACAGCACACGGCGTCGTGGAGCATCTATGCGCTGTAGTTACGACGAATCAGGCCCCGCTTTGAAGTGCGCGAAGACCTGGTAGCCGTCAACCTCATGGATCATTTCTCTCGCGGCATTCCCCTCGGCCGAAAGCCAAAGGATGGAGTTGTCCGGCATAACAGCCTCCACCGTTCCTGCTCGGCAAAGTTTCCCGGCTTTCCAAATTTCTACACGTTGCCCCAAGGCGCGCTGCCAGTCGGGCTGGAGGTGAAGATCCATCGCTAGACTCCTGTGATCCGGGACTGGGCCGAGCATGACTCCGGAATGCCGGGCGAACCAGCGGTGAGGTGCGTGAGTGTTGCGAGTCATTCGATGATCCGGGTGACCATCCAGCACCTCACCGCTGAACTAAGGCAGCGAACCGCTGCCAGCTGGAAGGAACGGGTCGGGCCCGTTTACAGTGCCGGGGCACTTCCGGTCGGCCGTGGCGGGTCCATCCACTTGTTCCCCTGAAGTGTGCCAATAATCCGAACGCCCAGGTACCCTCCGACGAGGGTACCGGGACGTGGATAGCTGTACTGTCCCCTTAGCACTCTGGGCCAAAACTGGAGCGAGTGGCCGGAACTACCCGGCTCCGTCCCTCCCGTCTTCCGGGTGTAACGCAGACTCTCCTAGGAGTAACGCAGTCCGTGTCCAAACCTGAACAGCGGATCGGCGGTGTCAAAGGGGACATCCGGGCGGCTCGCCTCGACGGCCGCCGTACTGGACGGCAAGTCCATAGGGAGCGATCCAAGCGGTTGCGCCCCGCCGAACAGGACGTCCAGGAGCGCGTCGTCGCCGGCCCCGAAGTTCACGACGGCGGCGGCTACTTCGTTGATGAAAGGCGTCAGAATGGCAGGCCGTTCCAGGAAGACGTCCACAACGGTGGGCACCACGGCAGCAATCTCGAGCACTCGCTGTACCTGCCCGGCGGGGAACTCCAGAGAGCCCGCGTGGAAGTAATTTTCGAAGGCCGTGCCGCGGTTTTCGAACGGCGCCTGCAGCCTGAGGATGGCTACATCCGCGTGTTCCGGAGTGTCTACAACGTTGCCGTACCTGGACGCTTCAATCCGGTCGATTCCCTCCACATAGACTTTGATCCCCTTGGTCAGCGGGAGCGTGGGAGCATTGCCGGTGTTCGTCAGAACCGTGATGGCTGCGCGCTGGGCAGCCTGGCCGGCGGCCCGGAAGGCGCTGCTACCCACCACAGCTTCGGCTTTGCCGGGGTCAACGCAGGGGTCGTCAAAGAGGCCCAGCACAAACTTTTCCCGTAGCAACCGCCGCGCGGACTCATCGATCCGCTCTTCGGTCACTTCACCGCTTCGGACCACATCCACCAGGAGTTCGGGGATGTACTCCCCGCCGAATTGATCCACACCGGCTTCAAGGACCTTGACCATGCGCTCACGGACGGTAAGGTGCTCCACGCCCCAAGCCCTGGCGGGAAACTGGTCGCCCATGATGTCCGAGTCACTCAACAGGCCCCAGTCTGTGCACACGATGCCGTCAAAACCGTAGCGCTCCCGCAGCAGTCCGGTGATGACGCTCTTGTTGAAACCGAAACCCACTTCTTCGTATTCAGTGCCCACCGGCATGCCGTAGTACGGCATGATTTGGCTGGTCCCGGCGTCGAAAGCTGCCTCGAACGGTTTGAGGTGATAGTCGAACCGGCCACCCGGGTATTCCTGCTCCCGGCCGTACGCGAAGTGCGGGTCTTCGCCGTCCCGCTGCGGCCCGCCGCCGGGAAAGTGCTTGGTCATGGTTGCCACGGATCCCGGGCCCAGTCGCGGCCCTTGGAAGCCGCGGATGTAGGCAGCCGCGAGCCGGCTGGTAAGTTCGGCGTCTTCACCGAAGGTGCCGATTTGGCGGGACCAGCGCGGTTCGGTTGTCAGGTCGATCTGCGGGTGCAGTGCCACGCGGAGTCCGACGGCGGTGTACTCCTGGCGGGCGATGTCACCGAATTGCTCCACGAGGTTTTCATCACCGATGGCAGCGAGCCCCAGGGGTTCAGGCCACTCCGAAAAGACGCCGGCCATCATTGCTGTTCCGGGGTTTTCGGTGAAGGAATGCCGGGGGTCGGTGGAGAGCGTCACAGGAATGCCCAGACGCGTTGACGCCGCCAGGCTCTGAAGCTTGTTGTGCCATTCGGCCATGTGCCGCGCTGTAGCGGGAGTTCCGAAAACGTTGAAGTGGGTCATGTGCTTACCCACAATGAACTCCTGCGTTGACGGCGCCCCGAAGTTCGGCTCCGTCAGGTGTCCGTTCTCATCGATGACGATCATGGTCTGGAAGAAGAGTCCGGCTTTCTCTTCGAGCGTCATCTGTGCCAGGAGCAACTCAACACGCTCGTCAAGCGGCAGGGAGGGATCTTGAAAACAGGCGGGCCTGGCCGATGCTTTGGTATCGGTGGTATCGGTCATGAGGTTTCTCTCCTTGGGTGTTGCGTGCAGCAGGCGGCGGGTTGAACCCGACCGCCTGAAAAGGGTCGACGGCGGTCTACCGGGCTGCCGGGACGGTCTGAAGGGACCGGACGTCTTCGTAACCGTCCCGAATATCGACGCTCGGCAGGTCAAACACACGGATCTGGTGATCTCCGGCGTCCCAGGGCGTCCAGCCGGGCTGGCCGGTCCTGACGAAGGCAACGGCGGCCCCGTGCACGTCGCCGGCCAAAGTTGCCGGAGGCTCCGCTCCCGCAACAGCGGTGACCCGTTCGGCGTCGGTCATGTCAAAGAAGAACGGCACATCAAGGCAGTGGCCCGCCTCGCCCGTAACGGGAGACCGCCATGCGAAGCGGTAGAGCCAGGTGGGGGCGGTGGAACCGGCCCTTGCTTCGGCAACACGGAGCGCAGGTGCCCTGAACATGGAATCCGTCACGAACTGGCCCAGCAACTGTGCACTGTCAAGGCCAGGATGGTCCGCGGTGTACCTCCCGGCGGCTTCCATGGAAGCCCCTACCCGGGTCAGCAAAGCCGGATCCGGCACGTCCGGCAAGCGGTGACGGAAACCAGCGAGCATCATGGTGAACTCGTGGTCAGTGGCGCCGAGCATCAGCGCTTTGGCCGAACCTTGGCCCGCGCGGATAGCGTCCACGGTTGCCCGCGGGATCAGGCGCCCGTCAACATAGGGCCCGAATGCCAGGCCTTCCTTCAGCAAGCTTGCTATGCCCCGAACGGGGTCTTCTTCCGGTGGTCCTCCCAACGGAGAGAGCTGCGTCTGAAGTTCCAGCACCCGCTGTTCGGACAGTGCGGTGAGGGACTTCCTGGTGGACTCGACACCGCCGAGCCAAGCCAGGCGGCGGCCAGCCTCCACCGCCTGCTCCAACGTCATTTCGGTGGGAACGCCGGAGAGGGAGATGATCCGTTCAAACAAGTCCCTAGCGCGGGGAACTGTGAGCAAGGTCAGTGCCGCTCCCCCTCCGGCGGACTGGCCGGCAACGGTCACGCGCGATGGATCTCCACCGAAGGCGGCAATGTTCTCCTGCACCCATTCAAGAGCAAGGATCCAGTCCAGTACGCCCCGGTTATGGGGTGCATCGGCGATCCAGCCGAATCCGTCAAAGCCCAGGCGGTACGAGATGCTGACGGTCACCACGCCGTCGCGGCTAAAAGCGGCGCCGTCGTACCAAGGGCTGGCGGGCGAGCCGGCCAGGTAACCCCCGCCGTGGATCCACACCAGGACGGGGAGGCCGCGGTCCGCTGACAGGGCAGGACCAGGTGTGAAGACGTTCAGGTTGAGAGTGGAATCTCCGGCAATGGACGGTTCGGGAATGATGGTGACTTCGGCAAGGCCGATCCGCTGCGGCGTGGCGCCGAACTCCGTGGCGTCCCGCACACCGTCCCACGGCCGGTGCGGCACCGGTGCGGCGAAACGCAATTCGCCCACGGGCGGTTCGGCAAAAGGTATGCCGAGGAAGGCTGCAGAGCCATCCCGACGGCGGCCGCGGACGGTGCCTGCCGCCGTCGTAACGTCAACAAAGTCTGGGGAAATCGGTGGGTGGGTCATTGAACGGATTCCTAGCGAACGGTTCTGATGGGGATGAGTACAAGGCCGGCGATGGCCACAGAGACCATGGCAAAGATGAAGAGCGCGGGATAGCCGCCGACTGAGGTGATGAGCACTCCGGCCACTATGGGACTCAGGGCCTGGGGGATGTTGTTTGCGATGTTGAGGATGCCCAGGTCCTTGCCGGCGGCCTTGCCGCCGCCAGGCAGAACTTCGGTCATGAGGGCCGTGTCGCACGCCATATAGAGGCCAAAGCCGATCCCGTTGATGACGCCCATGATGATCATGCCGGTCATGTTCGGCATGAGAATCGGGAAGGAGAGTCCCACCACCATGAAGGCTGCTGCGGCATAGATGAACACCTTGCGCCTGCCGATCTTGTCACTCCACCATCCGCCCAGCGTCACTGCAAGGAGGGTGGAGCCCAGGCCGGCGAGGCTGAGCAGGCCAATGGCTCCGTTGGCGTCCGTCAGGCTCAGGCCGATGAAGTCGGTGAGAATGTAGAGCTGGAAAGTGAAGACCAGGAAGTAGCCCAGGATGAAGAAGAACCGGGCGGCAAACGCCCAGGCAAAGTCCGGGTGCTTGCGGGGACTGATCCAGAATCCGGCAAAGAACTGTTTCCAGCTGAACGGCGTTCTCGCCGCGCCGGTACTCGGGAAATCTCGGTTGAGAAGGACGAAGAGCAGCGCGGTCACAAGGATGGCGGTTCCGAAGACGGTGTAGCCAGTGCCCGCGTCTTTGGCCAGGTTGCCCGCCACCAAGACGCCTGCTGTCGACCCCGCCATGGTCCCGACACCCACCATGGCAGAAGCCACGCCACGGCGTTCGCGGGGAAAACGGTCCGGAACGATCGCTGTGAGGGGCCCTTGGAGAGCATTCAGGGAAACCTGGATGATCACCCAGAAAACCGTGATCCAGAGGATCGAGTCCAGGCTGCCAAGGCCCATCAGGAAGATCGCACCACCTGCCGCGCCCATGAGCATCCACGGTGCGCGTCGGCCGAGCCTGCTGCGCGTGCGGTCACTGAAAGCGCCGACTATCGGCTGGGCGAACAAGGTGAAGATGAAAGAGACGGTGGAGACGGCGGCAAAGTTGGCGATCTTGTTTGCCTCGTCAATGCCGGCCACCTGGTTGGGCAGCAACACCGCTGTCAGCCCGGCATACGTGGCAAACAGCACCATGGAGGTGAAAGCCAGGGACGGCAGCAGTCTGCGGCGCGCTGGTGTGGGTGATGTTCCCGAGGCCACGGAGGGCGTCGGGGAACCGGTTTTGGATGCAGGTGTGGACACGACTCTCCTCATTGAGAAAGCAAGGACGTGGGCGAAGGGGCTCGTCAACGACGGCGAGTGCCTTCAACGAGTATGCGCCGGTTCCACACTTAATTCAAGGGTTAAACTATGTTCAACGCCAAGGGATCGTCCAACAACGTGTCCCGAGCGGCCCAGATGGCTCCCAGGAGCGCCGCGTCGTCGCCCAGCTGGCCCGCTACAATTTCCGGACCATAGCCTGGCTGCCGGGCAATATAGGGCCGATTCGCTTCGAAGGCCTCCCGCACCGGAGCAACCAAGGCAGCCCAATACCCGCCCAGCATTACGATCTCCGGGTCGAGCGACATTGTGAGGATATGCAGCGTCCTGGCAATCCACACCGCGGCCCGGCCCCAGGCGGCCGTGGCATGCTCCTCACCGCGCTCAATCCGGGCCACCAGTTCTGCCAGGGCGCGGCTAAGTCCCTCCTCATCGAGCTCCTTGCCCAACCCGGCCGCTGTCAGAATGACATCCGGGCCCGCCACCATATTCAGGCAGCCCCGCTGCCCGCAGGGACATTCAGGGCCGTCATGGTCCACAGGAATATGTCCAAACGCGCCGGCAAATCCATGGGTTCCTTCCAGCAGCCGACCATCCGCCACAATCGAGCCGCCCACCCCCGAGTTGCTCTTCAAATACAGCATGTCCCGTACCTCGCGGAGCCGGTTGTATTCGGCCACGGCTGCCACGTCCACATCCGAGCACAACCGGGCAGTCTCCGGCAGCGCAGGTACCCGCTTCCGCAGCTGACCGAGCACATCCACCATGCCCCACCCGAGATCGGTGTCCGCGACAACCTGCGCGGGCTTCCCGGCCACCGGCGCGAAGACCACCACTGTGGCATCGGCGATCCTCCGTCCCGCCCCGGCAGCCGCGGTCAAAGCCTGATCCAGTACAGCAGCCAGGATGGTCAGAACAGCTTCCGGATCACCCATCGGCCGGCCATGGTGTTCCTGAAACCTGAACAGAATATCGCCGGCCAATGAAGCAACTACAGCTATGGCCCGGTCCGCATCGAGTTGCAGCACCAGGAGCGCCATGTCGTCCGCTGCCAATTCGAGAAGTGTGATGGGCCGGCCCATCCCGCCGCCGGCCACCGGCTGAACCTCGCGCACGATCCCCGCGTCCATCAGCACTTTGCTCAACGCCGTTACTGCTCCCCGCGTCAGCCCCGTGCCATCAGCGATTTGGCTCCGCGAGCCTTGACGCTGCGTCACCAGATACCTTGCCACGAGGCTTAGGTTGTGCCTGCGAACGTCGCCACTGACCAGCGAATTGGCGGAATCTTTCCCCGGAGTTCGGGGACCCTGTACATGCATGCCCATCACGTTAGCCTGTCACAGGAGGCACCCGGTTTACGTGGCGGTTATGGGATCAGCCCGTTGGTTCTGGCCGCCACAACAGCCTCAAGCCGGGTACGGGCATTCAGCTTTGACATCACTGATTTCATGTAGCTCTTGATCGTGTGCAGGCTCAGGCCCAGGACATCAGCCATGACCTGATTGGACAGCCCGGCACCTGCCAGTTGGAGCACTTCCTTTTCCCTGGCGGTGACGCCGGCATCAATGGCAGCGGCGGTCCGGGACCCCGGTTCAGAGGTAGCTGACATCAAGCGTGCGGCCATGACATCCAAGGCTTTCCGCACTTCAGGCTCTTCCGCCCGACCGGCCAGGACCTGGATGGAGCGGTGGGTTTCGCGCAGCTGTTCGCGTAAACGAGCCGCTTCGAGTTCGTGGCCGGCCGTCCTCGGCGCAGCGAAGTACCGGGCCACGAGGGACTGCTCGAGGGCGCGGGCCTCGTGCCCCACCGAGCGTTCAATGCGCCCCCCTATGATGTCGAAGGTTCTGAAAGCCCCGTACATCATCCCCACAACCTGCCTGTTGACAATCACAGGGACTGCCACCAAAGATCTGAGCCCTTCGGCGCGAATGATGGGGTCGTAACGGTGGGTGATTGTTCTCGCGTCAATATAGTCGTTGACAGTTATGCCGCTCTGGACCGCAGCTGCTTTCCCCCCGAGTCCTTCACCCTGCATAAGTTCCACGCCGGGCAGCGCGCCGACGGTCTGGCCCGCAAAGCAATCGAGCTTGACCGAACCATCTGAAGTCACAGGTCCCCCGAAGGCGAGTGACACGCCGGTAGTGGCCAGCAGGTGCTTCAAGGCGCGGGTCATCGGAGTCTTCAGGTCCAGGGGCGCGCCGTCGGAATTATTTGTATCTGTTGACACCATTGTCTTGGCTCCTTGAGCGAAGCGCGGAAGGCATTAAGCCTATGTGCCAGCGCTTGTCTGATGGTAGGAGCCGCAAAATCCTCGCGTCAACTGTGACGAGTCCCGCATTCGCGGGCCGCCCCCTCTTTGGAGGGTGTTACAGCAAGAAGGTGGTTGGCAAGCTTCACTGCAGAGGCGTCCCCGGATTCCACCGTCGAGTCACCGGCGGACGTCAATCAATCCGATAGCTGCGATTGTCACTCAAGGGAGAGCGAGCAATGAAACGAGAACCTCATCAGCCGGAACGTACAGAGGAAGATATAGCCCTGGCAGCCGATGCGCCATGGCTCAGCATTCCGGAGGTTGTGGCCCATGTTGACGAACTGAAGCGGATCTACAGCGATCCGCTGTTGGACGTCGCCTCCGTCCTCTGCGATCGCTACCCCGCCGAAAACACCGCTTTTGTTCTGGTGGACAGTGACGTCAACGTGACCCGGTTGAGCTACGGGCAACTCCAGGATGAATCCAAACGCCTTGCCGCTTCCCTGCACGCCCGGGGAGTGCGGGCAGGAGACAGGGTGGCAGTCCTTATGGGAAAGCGCAGGGAACTGCCCATCTCCCTGCTGGCCATCTGGCGTATCGGCGCTGTCTATGTGCCACTGTTCACGGCGTTTGCCGGCCCAGCTGTGGAGATGCGCGCACGGGACGCCAAGGCAGTGCTCATCATCACCGAGCCGGGGCAACGCCACAAAGCTGAAGGGCTGGGGATTGACGTTCTGGAGACCGGCGCGGATTTTGACGCCCTGGCCTCGGGTGAGTCGCTGTTCGAACCGAACGTGGCTGTTGGTGGAGAAGCGCCCATCATCCAGATCTACACCTCCGGCACCACCGGGACACCCAAAGCCGTGGGAGTGCCCGCTCGTGCCATCGCGTCTTTCATCTCCTACATGCATTACGGCTTGGACGTGCTGGAGAGCGATGTTCATTGGAACGCGGCCGACCCCGGCTGGGCTTACGGCCTCTATTTCGGGATCGTGGGACCCCTGGCAATCGGGCGGGCCAATATCCTGCTGCAAGCCGGTTTCTCTGCGGAGCTCACGGAGAAGGTCATCGAACAGCTGGGTGTTACCAACTTCGCAGCCGCTCCCACGGTGTACCGGAGCCTCAAAGCCAACGGCACCAGCCTGAAATCTCCACTTCGACGTGCTTCGTCGGCCGGCGAACCTCTCACCCCCGATGTCACCTCGTGGGCACCGGAGGCGCTCGGATGCACAGTCCGTGATCAGTTCGGGCAGACCGAGCACGGAATGGTCATTGTGAACGCCTGGCATCCTGTGCTCCTGTCGGAGCCCAAGCCGGGCGCCATGGGCCAGGCGCTGCCAGGCTACGTAGCCGGGACAGTCGGCAGGCACATCACCCTTTCGGTCAAGGAGAGCCCCTTGATGTGGTTCACGGGGTATGTGGATGCACCCGACAAGACCCGCGAACGCTTCACACCGGACGGCAGCTGGTACGACACCGGCGATGTAGGCCGTCATAACGACGGCGATTTCTTCTTCGCTTCACGTGACGATGACGTGATCCTTGCCGCCGGATACAGGATCGGCCCCTTCGACATCGAATCAATCATCGCCCAGCATGCCGACGTCGCAGAGGTGGCCGTAGTGGGACGTCCCGACGAACTCCGTGGTGAAGTGGTGGAGGCGTTTGTTGTCCTGACGGATGGGAGCGCAGGAACAGATGAGCTGCGGGTATCACTCCAGCAAATGGTCAGAAACCAATACGGCGCCCACGCATATCCGCGCCGCATCCACTTCGTGGGGGAACTGCCGAAGACCCCCAGCGGCAAGGTCCAGCGTTTCCTGCTCCGACGCCCTGACTACGTTCAGATCACCCGGTGAGCCCGGCCCGCTCCACGCAGCCAACGCACGTATCGAGAGGCATTTGAGGAATGGAACCCCAGGGAAAAATCGCTCTGGTCACGGGCGGCGCATCGGGACTCGGCCTTGCCACCTGCACCCGGCTCGTTGAAGCCGGCGCCAAGGTCATCATGCTCGATCTCGAAGCATCAAACGGGCATGACGTGGCCACGGCACTGGGTGGGGGAACAGTCTTTGCTCCTGGCGATGTCACCAGCGAAGAAGATGTCCGGAGGGCTGTGGAGCTTGCTGACGCAGCGGGTGGCCTGAGCATGGTGGTCAATTGTGCCGGGGTGGTCATGGGCAAACGCCTTGTGGGACGCAAAGGCCCCATCCCTCTGCAGGACTTCGAACGGGTCATCCGGATCAACCTCCTGGGGACAGTCAACGTCATGCGCCTCGCTGCCGCGGCAATGCTGCAAAACGGCGCGGACGGTGAAGAACGCGGAGTCATCATCAACACGGCGTCCGTTGCAGCGTTTGACGGACAGATCGGCCAAACGGCGTATGCGGCGTCGAAGGCGGCTATCGCCGGGCTTACCCTCCCTGCTGCCCGGGAGCTGGCAGAGTCCCGCATCCGGGTGATGTCCATTGCTCCCGGCACCTTTGAGACGCCGATGATGGCAGGGATGTCCGCAGAGCTTCAGGCATCGCTGGGTGCGCAGGTCCCGCATCCCAACCGTATGGGCAAGCCCGCAGAGTATGCCGCGCTCGCCCTTCACATCATCAACAATCCCATGCTGAACGGGGAAACCATCCGCCTCGACGGCGCAATCCGGATGGCACCGCGCTAGTGAACCCAAAAACCGCGGCAGTGGTTGATGGATCCTGTGCGGATCCTTCAACCGCTGCCGCGGAAACAGTGAACCTACGGCACAGCTCCCGAGCTGTGGTTCAGCCGATCAGGCGCGCGTCCCCCGTGTTGATGGAGGATGCGGGAAAGCCGTTCTTGACCACGATCTTCTCCAGGCTGCCGTCCTTACGCAGGCCATCCACATACTCGTTCAGAGCTGTGACCAACGCTGTGTTGCCCTTGGTCACGGGCAAGCAAGTCTGCGGGGGTTCGAGCGAGGCCTTAATGGCATTGTCCGGTTCCAAGACTTCAACCTTGAGTCCGTTGCTGTTTTGATGCGCTTCACCGAAACCGTCAATACCTACGTCCAAGCGACCGGATTTGAGGTCCTGGAACAGGTCCACGGGGGCCTTGTATAGCTGGAGTTCGCCCCCGAGGTAGTTCTTGGCGTCGTCAACCCATACGTTGCCGTTAACGGTCCCAACCTTCTTACCCTTAAGGTCCGTGACTTTATTGAGGCCGTCTTTGGAGATCAGCACCATCTGGTCGGTGTAGATCGGTTCGGTCAGGTCCAGGATGTCAGCCCGGGCCTTGGATCGCCACCAACCACCGGTTGCCACGTCTGCCCGGCCGCCTTGAACCGTTGGAATGACTGCAGCGGCTGCGGCAGACACGGCGGTGATGGAAAGACATTGCTTCTCGGCGAAGCCCATGAGGATGTCCCCATCAACACCGCCCAGTTCGTTTCCCTTGAAGGTGACATAGGGAGGTGCCTCGTAGACGGCGACGGTCAGGTTGCCTTCCTTAATGGTGCCGAACTCCGAAGCCGGCTTGCAATCGGCGGAAACCTTGGACCCGGCAGCTTCCGTGCTGCCGCCGCAGCCGCTCAGGGCTGTGGCCAGGGTTAAGGCAGCCACTGCCGATGCGATGACTCGTAATTTCATGATGGGTTCCTCTGTGTGGGGTGCCGTGACTGTCAACGGTGACGTGCCAAACGATGCTCAACGAAGTTGCTCAGGGAACTCGCGGGAATGGTGATCAGTGCGTACATCAGGCCCGCGAGGGTAAGGATGCTCAAGTAGCGGAAAGTGATGGAGCCGATGGAGTAGGCCTGGCTCATCAGTTCCGGCATGGCAATGGTGTAGGCCAGGGAGGTTGCCTGGAACACCATGATCGCGAACCCCATGAGCGGGGGGATGGCGATTCTGACCCCTTGCGGAATCACAACAAATCGAAGGATGTCTCCACGGCCCATGCCCAAGGCGTGGGCCGCTTCCACCTCGCCGTTCGGGACTGCCTGCAGACCTCCGCGGATGATCTCGCTCGTATATGCAGCGGTAGTGAACGCCAACGCAAGCGAGGCGGCCACGAAGGACGTCAGGGTCATGCCCGCACTGGGGAGCCCGAAGTAGAACAACTGCAGGACCACGAGTGCCGGGGTACCGCGGCCCACCTCGATCACGCCAATGGAAACGACGCGGACGATTCGGTTCTTCGAACCAGCACCAAGGGCCAGTACAAGTCCGGCAGGAAGGCCCATCAGCAGCGTTACGAGTGTTAACTGGAGGCTGACCCAGAGTCCACCCAGCAGGTCTGGGAAGTACTCCACCCAGTCGTTGAAGAACGTCATCGCGCGACCCTCTTTCGAAGCTTGGCATCAAGCAACCGCGTTGCCCACGCACAGGGAATGGTCATGGCCACGTACAGTCCGGCGGCCCACAGGAAGGGGACGATCGCATCACCTGAAACCGTGGATTCATGACTGGCCCAGTAGATGGTGTCCTGGACGCCAATGACGGACGCCACGGATGAATCCTTGAGCAATCCGATGGCAAACGTCGCCGCTGCCGGGATCGAGACACGGAGTACCTGGGGACCAATCACGGTGATCAAAGTGGCCGCGCGGGACAAGCCCAGGGCATCGCTGGCTTCCCATTGGCCTTCATGGATGGCCGTCAATCCGCCACGGTAGATCTCAGCCATGTAAGCGGAAGAGACCAAGCCAAAACCGATGACTGCAGCCGCGAATGAACTGAGCTCAATGGCGCCCGTGCCCACACCGAAGTAGATGATGAAAAGCCAGGCCAGCGGCGGGATCCCGCGCAACAGTTCAATGAGGGCTCGAGCAATAAACCGCACCAAGGCAATCCGGGACCGGCGGCCAAGGGCCAACGGAACACCGCCGATGGCGCCGAACAGAAGCGAGGAGAGGGTCAGCAGCAACGTCATGGAGACGCCCTGCGCAACCACTGCGAGGTGTTCCATGTCAGTGCTCCAGAACGGCGCGAAGGAACTGCCGCGTCCGGTCCATGGTGGGGGCGGTGAAGACGTCGGCGGGATCGCCCTCTTCGAGGATGGCTCCCTCCGCCATCACCACCACACGGTCCGATACATCCTTGGCGAACTGCATCTCATGGGTGACCACCACCATGGTCATACCTTCGGCGGCCAACTCGCGCATGACCGCCAGGACTTCGAGTCCCACCTCAGGGTCCAGGGCCGACGTCGGCTCATCGAACAGCATCACGTGCGGGTCCAAAGCCAGCGCGCGGGCAATGGCAATGCGTTGCTGCTGGCCGCCGGAGCAACGGCTTGGATACTGCTGGGCTTTGTCCGCCAGCCCTACCCGCTCCAAGAGCTTCATGGAGCGGGCGTCCGCTTCCTGCCTGGACCGGCCCAGCACGCGTTCCTGCGGGAGGGAGATGTTCCGCAGCACCGTCATGTGCGGGAAGAGGTTGAATGACTGGAACACCATGCCGACGTTGCGGCGCAGGCGGACCAAATCCTTGTGGCTGATCTGGATTCCGGCGTCCACGTGGTTGCCTTCCACGGTGACCCTGCCGCTGTCCGGAACTTCCAGGAGGTTGATGCACCGGAGCAACGTGCTCTTGCCGGCTCCACTGGGCCCGATGATGGCGATGACCTCGCCTTCCCGGACGGACAATGACACGTCGTTGATCACGGTGTGATCCCCGTACCGCTTGACCACTGATTCCAGCGAGATAGCGGTACGGTCCTGTTCGGCGTCTTCATGCATGACTGACTCGTTCCTGACTTGTGTCATTGGCTTACAGCGGCGCCGACAGGCGCCGGGGCCGCACCGCCGTCGAACCCTTTGCCCAGGGCGTTCAACGCGAAGGAGGCGACGTCGAGAATGGGCACGTCGGTGTACTTGCGGATTTCCTGGCGGAATTCAGGCAACAGCGTGCATTCGAGGACCAGCACGCCAATGTTCTCGAACCGGCCACCGGGCCCGAACTCGCGCTTGACTACAGAGGCGACGCCGTCCTTGAGCATCGCCTGGTCCCAGCCGTTGCCCAGGGCGTGGTCGTTGGTCAACATGGTTGCCCAGCCCTGTTCGCCTTCCATCCCGGCGATGACAATCCTGGAGGACAACGCGTGGTCGGCCAGCAGCTTGGCGGCAAGTGTTTCCGAAACAGTCAGCACGCCGATGTCTTTGTTGCTGAGCACTGACGCGATGGGAAGGAGGTCCAGTCCGCTGGCGATCACGTTGGCCGTTTGGCGCATGTCCTTGCGGGCGTAAAAGAAGAAGCCGCAGTCGGTGATGACCAGCGGGCAATGGGCCAGCTTTTCGCTCGCGGCCCAGAACGCTTCGATGGCTTCAGGCTCACCGTTGACCAGCGGCTCAACCCGGGCTCCGCGGGCCACCGCATACGCCACGGGAAGGCCCTGCCAGCTGGCCGGGTTTTCGAAGAAGCCCACGGGGTTATCGCTGATGCCGGGCGCATCCGGGGTGAGGCACTCGATGTAGTCCACGGGATAGGAGTCGAGGTCGCAGAGGATGACGCCAAGTTGGGGCTTGGTTTCAGGCATCGGGCTCACCCGAAGCGGGAACGTCGAGCGTTGCCGGGCTGCCGCCGTCGAACGCTTCAACGCGGGTGGCGGCGCTGCCGACGATGGCGACGGCGTTAACCTCCACGCGGACGCCCGGCAGGTTCAGTTCCTCACCGATGAGGATGCCGGTGGCCGTGGGGCCCGGGGCGGGGAAGTAGCTGAAGCGGATGTCGTAGGTGCGCTGCCATTCGTCGTAGCTGAGTTCGCCGGCGTAGAAGGTGTTGAACTGGACAACATCGCCCATGGTTCCGCCGAGGTTTTCGATGACGTTCTTCAGGGACTCCATGACGTTCTTGCATTGGGCCACGATGTCGCCGGGGTTGTTGACGTTGCCGTCCGCGTCGAGGTCCTCCTGGCCGCCCACGTAAATCATGTCCCCCACGCGGATGCCGTGGCTGTGGTTGATCTGGAAGCGGCCCGGCACCTGCCAGTGTCCGGGAACCTCTGCGAAGCGTCGTTCGAGGGTGGTCATTTTTCGTTCTCCTTTTGTGGTGATCGTCACTGATCACTTCAAGCATGGAACGAAAATGAGGGCTTTAACCGGCCAACAGAGCGATGTTTACTGGCGCTGCCGCAAGAGATTCTTGGACTGCCTTCCAACGCACGACGGCGGTGCACCGCTTAGGCGGCAGCGGCACCCAGGAGGCTGTGGATTTCGTCCAGGACGGCCTTGACGATCGGTCGCCTGGCGTCGCTGCTGCGCGTCACCGTGAGCACGCGCCTGTGGATGTGCGGCTTGTCGAAGGCATGGATCCCGACAGGCGCAACTGCACTGTCCACGGAGAACGGCGGAAGCAACGAAATGCCACGCCCCCGGGAGATGGACTCAACCAGCAGCAGGAGATCATCAACTACCCACCGGATGTTGGGCTCGAAACCCTCATTCCTGCAGGCATAGCGGACTGCTTGGCCACAGGCGCCGGCATCCGGAGTGAGTACCCAGGCTTCGTTCTTGAGGTCCGCCAGCTTCAGCCGGGCAGGGACCACGTAATCCGGCGGAGTAATCAGCGCCAGGGGTTCGTTCATGACTTCCTGCGTTACCAGATAGTCGGGGAAGGCCACGGGCACATTGTCGTAGAGGTCCACGATGGCAATGTCCAAGGCCCCGTTCAGCAGTTGCTCAATGCTGTCCACTGGTTCAACCACGTTGACGGTCAACTCGACGTCGGGAGCCCTCACTTCCAGCTTTTCGGCGACAGGCAGCAGTACGTTGCGGGCCAGGGAGGGAATGGAACCGATGCGGACCCTGCCGGAAAGGTCGCCGCTGAGCTGGTCCATTTCGGCGCGGGTGGCTTCCAGAAGGCGGACAACGGCCCGGGCGTGCTCGACCAGGATTTCGCCGGCGCCGGTGAGCCCGACACCCCGCGATGAACGGTCGAGGAGCTGGACTCCTGTTTCCCGTTCAAGAATGCTGATCTGCTGCGAAACAGCAGAGGATGTGATGCCGAGAACCCGGGCCGCACCGGCCAGGGATCCTTGCCGCGCCACTTCATTCAGGAGGCGCAACCTGGTGACATCCGGGAGGGGTTTTTGAGTCATGAATCATTCTTGCACGATTAGCTGTTCTTAAGGCTTAACTGGATGTATCTTAAGTTAAACAACGAGCCAGATACGGTCGACAAAGAAGTCCTGGACTGGCTCCCCTTAGACCCCTTCCGAAAGGACGCCACGTGAAGACCGTGGAATCACACCCGTCCAAATTGACTCTTACCGGCATCCTCGGAGCCTCCGAATCCATTGCACGAAGCATCACCAACACCATTGACGACCTTGCCCCCGACCTCCAGGAACTCAGCCACGGCATCCACGGCATCGCAGAGGTCGGCTTCGAAGAGCGGCTGTCCGTGGCCTTCGCAGCAGAGTTCCTTCGCTACAGGGGCTATCCGGTCCAGGTTGGCCGCTACGGCCTCCGCACCTCACTCCGGGCTGAAGCGGGCTCCGGCTCACCCAAAGTGGCGGTCCTGGCCGAATACGACGCCCTTCCCGGCGTTGGCCATGGCTGCGGACACAACGTCATCTGCGCTGCAGCGCTGGGAGCGTTCCTCGGGGTTGCCGCCCACGTGGACAAGCTCGGCGGATCAGTGGTGCTCCTGGGTACGCCCGCCGAAGAAAACGGAAACGGCAAGGAACTCCTGGCCCGGGCCGGCGCTTTCGACGACATCGACGCAGTGGTGATGCTGCATCCCTTCACCGGTGAGTACGAGGTGGCTTCCTTTGCCTCACTGGCGGTCCGCGACGTGGAGGTCACCTTCCACGGCGTTGCAGCCCACGCCTCCTCGGCCCCGCACATGGGACGCAATGCACTCGATGCCGTCGTGGCCGCGTACCAGGGCATTGCAGCGCTCAGGCAGCACATCCCCGCAACGGATCGCCTCCACTGCATCATCACGGAGGGCGGATCAGCGGTGAACGTCGTCCCCCACCGGGCGGGCGCCGTCGTCGAAATCCGCTCCCTGGACCCAGCCGGACTGGTGGATATTTCGCAGAAAGTGCAGGACATCCTGGAGGGTGCGGCACTTCTGACCGGCACCCGTCTGGAAACAAACTGGGACCCCTTCCCCGCCTACCTTCCCGTGCGCAGCAATGACGCCCTGGCCACGCGCTACCACGGGCATATGTCCTCGCGCGGCAGGACCATCACCCTGGAGACCGAGCTGGTGGGTGGCGGCTGGTCCACGGACTTGGGGAACCTGAGCCTGCGGATCCCGTCCATCCATCCCACGGTGAGCATCTCCCGCGAAACAGCCGTCATGCACACGGTGGAGTTCGGCCAGCATTCCATCAGCCCGGCCGGTGACGCGGCCGTCGTGGACGGCGCAGTAGGACTGGCACTGACCATGGCCGACTATCTGGCCGACGACCGGCTCCGGGAACAGGTCCGGCTGGACTTCGAAGCTGCGGGGGGCGCCGTTGACGTTGAGCAGCTGCTCACCCCGCCCGCAGGAAAGTAGACCGCCATGCTGAATCCCGTCCATTTGCGCACCTTGTCCGTGGTGCTCAGAACAGGTTCGTTCGCTGACGCTGCCCGCGAGATCGGCTACACCGGTTCGGCCGTTTCCCAGCAAGTGGCGGCCTTGGAGCGGGCAGTGCAAGCACCGCTGGTGGAGCGCGACGCCCAAAGCATCCGCCCCACGGAGGCCGCAAAGTTCCTGGTAGCCCGGGCTCATGACATCATCAATGCCCTTGGCAACCTGGAAGACGACATGAAGGGTTTCAGCAAGGGCGATTACGGACTCATGCGTCTGGGCAGCTTCAGCACGGCAAGTCAACGGCTCCTGCCCGGGGGCCTGGCGTCGTACCTGCGCCGGCATCCCAACTCAACCCTGGAGCTGGAAGAAGGCAGCCCCTCGGAGCTCGCGGGCATGGTCCGTGACGCCACCCTCGATGTCGCCGTGGTTTTCCATTACGACCTCGTACCCCAACAATGGCCGTCAAACCTGGTGGCAGCACCCCTCCTTGCCGAGGAACTGTTGCTTCTGCTCCCCGAATCCCACCGCCTGGCCGGCGCGGGAAACATCACCCTGCAGGACCTCGTCCAGGAACTCTGGGTCTCGACGAAAGAGGACACGTCCGGCGATGCCTGCCTCAGGCACCTGTGCGCCAGCGGCGGATTCAAACCGCGCATCCCGGTGCGCAGCAACAACTACGACGCCATCCGCGGCATGGTCCGTTCCGGGCTGGGCATTGCACTGGTCCCTGCCATGGACCATGTACCCACGGAGCAGATCGTGGCAACCACCATCTCCGGCTGCACAGCCCGCCGGCATATCTCTGCGCTCAGGCAGAAGTCGCAGGCCGGCGTCTCGATCACCAGCTTCCTGCAATGCCTGGGCCGCGCAGCGGACAAGCTGGCCGCATCCCACCCCGGAATTGCCCGTCAGACGAAGCAGCCCGACGCGTTGGCGCCGATGGGCTACCTTGCCGGGCTCCGCGCGTCGTAATCCCCTCCCAAGTAAGTCGCAGATGACGCCGTTCTGAGCGCTCAAAACGGCGTCATCTGCTACTCAGTTGGGTAAGCCGGCGGTGCTTTGGCGCACCACGAGTTCGGGGGTGAAGACGACGGCGCGGTGCTTGGTTCCGCCGCTTTCCTGCTCTTCGGCGAGGAGTTCGATTGCCGTGCGGCCCAGGGCTTCGGTGGGCTGTCGGATGGAGGACAAAGGAACGACGGCTGAGATGGCGAAGTCGATGTCGTCGTAGCCGATCAGGGCAATGTCCTCCGGGATACGGACCGTCCGCAGCATGGTCAGTGACTGCATCACACCGAGCGCCAGGAGGTCGTTGGAGCAGAAGACGGCCTCGGGCCTTTCAGCCGGGTGGCGCTCCACCAACGCGTTTCCCACTTGCCGGCCGGCCAGGACCGTCTGCCCCGCGGAGTCGAGCACCTCCATGGTCGCCTCCGGGACTTCAGCCACGGCACGCTGCGCGCCCTCAAGCCTGCTGGAGACCTGGCGGATGGAGGGGGTTCCAACGAACGCCAGACGACGGCGGCCCAGGTCCAGCAGGTGCCTGGCGGCCAAGTACCCGCCTTCCTGGTCATCCACGGACACTGAGCTGCAGCGGTCCGTGTCCGCGAGTTGATCTACCAGGACTGTGGGAACTCCGCGTTCCCTGAGGGTATCGATCCGCTCCTCGACATCTCCTACGGGTGACAGGAGCAGGCCCTGGACGCGCTGTTCCTGGAAGAGGTCCATGTAGTGGGCTTCGCGGGAGGCGTCCTGGCCGCTGTCGCCCACCAGCACCACACTGCCCAGGGCGGTTGCGGCATCTTCGGCCGCCCGCGCCACGGAGGAGAAGAAGGGGTTCCCGACGTCGAGCACGATGAGCCCAATGGTCCGGCTTTGTCCGGCGCGGAGCTGGCGGGCTGCGTCATTGCGCACGAAGCCGAGTTCGGCGATTGATTTGAGGACGCGGTCTTTGGTCTTTTGGGAAACCCTGTCCGGATAATTCAGCACATTGGAGACTGTTCCCACGGCAACTTGTGCGTGGTTGGCGACGTCCTTGATGCTCGCTGTTTGGGACATGCTTTCCGTTCTCGCTGGCTGAAAATCAAGGACGTGGGAACGCCTTGACACCCCCTGCTTGGCGAGGGTAATTTGAATCGTAACAAATGAAACGATTCAAAGACGAGTAACCCGGAGAACCGCATGAGGGTATGTTTCCGCTCTTCCGTCCAGCCGGAATTAATGGACGAGTACAAGCGCCGCCACGCCGCCGTGTGGCCTGAAATGTTGGCTGCGTTGAAGGACGCCGGATGGAACAACTACTCGCTGTTCCTGGCACCCGACGGTCAACTGATCGGCTACCTGGAATGCGAAGACTACGCGGCAGCGCAAGCCCGCATGGCGCTCACGGACGTCAACGCCCGCTGGCAAGCGGACATGGCAACCCTGTTCGCGAACAGCGACCTGCCCCCGGACCAGGGTTTCGAACTCGTCGAGGAAGTTTTCAACCTTGAAGACCAACTGGCAGCCGCCGGCAACGTCACAAACGCCGCCGCGCCAGTACAAACAGACACCACCATCGGACACCAGAAGGAACAATCATGAACATCACAGAATCGGCCCTGGGCCGCCTGGGAGAACTGGCCATTGAAGTGCCATCCTGGGCCTACGGCAATTCCGGGACCCGGTTCAAGGTCTTCGGCACCCCCGGCACCCCGCGCACCGTTCAGGAAAAGATCGCCGACGCCGCCAAGGTCCACGAACTCACGGGGCTGGCACCTACTGTGGCCCTGCACATTCCGTGGGACAAGGTGGATGACTACGCAGCCCTGCGCCAGTACGCCGAAGGGCTCGGGGTTGGGCTGGGCACCATCAACTCCAACACCTTCCAGGACGACGAGTACAAGCTCGGCTCCCTCACCTCGTCCAACGAGTCGGTCCGCCGCCGCGCGATTGATCACCACCTGGAATGCATCGGGATCATGCATGCCACGGGTTCGCGTGATCTGAAGATCTGGCTTGCTGACGGCACCAACTACCCGGGCCAGGACGATATCCGTGGGCGCCAGGACCGCTTGGCCGAAAGCCTGCAGGAAATTTACGCAGCTCTGGGCGAAGAGCAGCGCCTGGTCCTGGAGTACAAGTTCTTCGAGCCGGCTTTCTACCACACCGACGTTCCGGACTGGGGCACTTCCTACGCGCAGACCCTTGCCCTTGGCGAGAAGGCCTTCGTTTGCCTCGATACCGGCCACCACGCCCCGGGTACCAACATCGAGTTCATTGTGATGCAGCTCCTGCGCCTGGGCAAGCTTGGATCGTTCGACTTCAACTCCCGCTTCTACGCCGATGATGACCTCATTGTTGGCGCAGCTGATCCGTTCCAGCTCTTCCGCATCATGCACGAGGTCATCCGTGGCGGCGGCTTCGGCAAGGACTCCGGTGTAGCGCTGATGCTGGACCAATGCCACAACCTCGAAGAGAAGATCCCAGGCCAGATCCGGTCGGTGCTGAACGTCCAGGAAATGACGGCCCGCGCCCTGCTCGTAGACACTGCGGCATTGTCCGAAGCCCAGCGCGCCGGGGATGTCCTGGCCGCGAACGGCATCTTCAACGATGCCTTCTACACCGACGTCCGCCCGGTCCTGGCCGAGTGGCGCGAATCCCGCGGCCTGCCCGCCGACCCGATGGCTGCCTACAAGGCCAGCGGGTACCAGAAGAAGATCAACGAGGACCGCGCAGGCGGCCAGCAAGCCGGATGGGGCGCGTAAGCATGACCACGCATAAAAACAACAAAACTGTTGAAGAGCTGATCTCCCGTTCCAACCGCCTCGGCGCGGACAAGCGGAACACCAACTTCGCCGGCGGCAACACCTCCGCCAAGGGCACTGAGAAGGATCCTGTCACCGGCCAGGACGTTGAGCTTCTTTGGGTGAAGGGCTCCGGCGGCGACCTCGGCACACTGAAGGCTGAGAACCTTGCTGTACTCCGGCTGGACCGGCTGCAGGCACTCAAGTCCGTTTACCCCGGCGTCGAGCGTGAAGACGAAATGGTGGCCGCGTTCGACTACTGCCTGCACGGAAAGGGCGGCGCTGCGCCGTCGATCGATACCGCCATGCACGGCCTGGTGGACGCAGCCCACGTTGACCACCTGCACCCGGACTCAGGCATCGCGATTGCGACGGCGGTGGATGGCGAGGCCCTCACTTCCAAGGTCTTCGGCAGCAAGGTTGTGTGGGTTCCCTGGCGTCGCCCCGGATTCCAGCTCGGCTTGGACATCGCGGCGATCAAGGAAGCCAACCCGCAGGCCATCGGCACCATCCTGGGCGGCCACGGCATCACGGCGTGGGGTGCCACCAGCGAAGAGGCCGCGGCCAACTCGCTGTGGATCATCGACCAGGCCGAGAACTACATCAAGGACAACGGCAAATCTGAGCCGTTCGGTGCCAAGCTCCCCGGATACGGCGCGCTCCCCGAAGCTGAACGCAGGGCCAAGGCTGCTGCCCTGGCACCGGTGATCCGTGGCTTGGCCTCCACGGACAAACCTCAGCTGGGGCACTTCAGCGATGACGCCGTCGTTCTTGAATTCCTTGAGTCGGCAGAGCACCCGCGCCTCGGCGCGCTGGGCACCTCCTGCCCGGACCACTTCCTGCGCACCAAGGTCAAGCCGCTGGTCCTGGACCTCCCGGCAGACGCTCCTCTGGAGCAAGCAGTGGAACGCCTGAAGGAACTGCACGCCGCCTACCGCGAGGACTACCAGGCGTACTACGACCGCCACGCTGACGCTGACTCACCCGCCTTGCGCGGCGCTGACCCGGCCATCGTGCTGATCCCCGGCGTGGGCATGTTCTCCTTCGGCAAGGACAAGCAGACCGCACGCGTGGCCGGCGAGTTCTACCTCAACGCCATCAACGTGATGCGCGGCGCCGAGGCCATCTCCACCTACGCGCCCATCGAGGAATCCGAGAAGTTCCGCATCGAGTACTGGGCGCTGGAAGAAGCCAAGCTCGCCCGGATGCCCAAGCCCAAGTCGCACGCCACCCGTATCGCACTGGTGACCGGAGCGGCGTCGGGCATCGGCAAGGCGATCGCCACCCGATTGGCGTCCGACGGCGCGTGCGTAGTGATTGCCGACCTGAACCTTGAGAGCGCGCAGGCCGTCGCTGCAGAACTGGGCGGTTCCGACGTCGCCATCGGCGTCCAGGCGGACGTGACCGACGAAGCCCAGATCGCAGCCGCCATCCAGGAAGCCGTACTCGCCTTCGGCGGCCTGGACCTGGTGGTCAACAACGCCGGCCTGTCCATCTCCAAGCCGCTGCTGGAAACCACCGAGAAGGACTGGGACCTCCAGCACAACGTCATGGCGAAAGGCTCCTTCCTGGTGTCCAAGGCCGCGGCCAAGGTGATGATCGATCAGGGCCTGGGCGGAGACATCATCTATATCTCCTCCAAGAACTCCGTGTTCGCCGGGCCCAACAACATCGCCTACTCCGCCACCAAGGCAGACCAGGCCCACCAGGTCCGCTTGCTCGCCGCTGAACTGGGCGAATACGGTGTCCGCGTCAACGGCATCAACCCCGACGGCGTGGTCCGCGGCTCCGGCATCTTCGCCGGCGGCTGGGGCGCCAAGCGTGCCGCGGTGTACGGCGTTGACGAGCAGGAACTGGGCAAGTACTACGCCCAGCGCACGCTCCTCAAGCGCGAAGTCCTGCCCGAACACGTGGCCAACGCCGCGTCCGTGCTCACCAGCAACGAGCTCTCGCACACCACCGGACTCCACATCCCCGTGGACGCCGGCGTAGCAGCAGCCTTCCTCCGCTAGGACCCACAGTGACCAACGGAACCACCGTGGACACCGCCCCGGCACACGCCGGGGCGGTGTCCGCTCCCGCAGCCCCCAAAGCAGTGTTCGCAGCAATAGATATCGGGGCGTCCTCCGGCCGCGTCATGCTGGGCCGCGTCTCCCCCTCCACAGGGGTATCCCTCGAGACCATCCACCGCTTCCCCAACGGTGTCATAGAGCTCGACGGCGGCCTCCGCTGGGACTTCGACGCCCTGTTCGCTGAGGTACTCAAGGGCTTGGCGGCTGCCGCTTCCGTGGCGCGTGGGAACGGCGAGCGCGTGGTGAGCATCGGCATTGACACCTGGGCAGTGGACTACGGCCTGGTGAACGACGCCGGCGAACTCACCTCCGTTCCCTTCAGCTACCGGGACGAGCGCAGCCGAGCCGCGGTGGAACGGGTCCATGCTGTCATTTCCCCGGAGAAGCTGTACGCCGTCACAGGCTTGCAGTACTTGCAGTTCAACACGTTGTACCAGCTGGCAGCAGAACCGAACGTGGGCGGGGTGCAGGCACTTCTCATCCCGGACCTGATCGCTTTCCTGCTCACGGGCGAACGCCGGACCGAGGCGACGAATGCTTCCACCACGGGGCTCTTCGACGCTGTTGCGGGCGAGTGGGCCGCAGGGTTCCTGGATGCACTCCGCCTGCCCCGGGATATCTTCCCGCCGCTCATCCAGCCCGGTGAAACCGTGGGCACGCTGTTGCCCTCGATCCTCGAGCAAACGGGCCTCCCCGCGGACACCAGAGTGGTTGCGGTTGGCTCGCACGACACCGCGTCAGCCGTGGCGGCGGTGCCGGCGTCGCAGGAAGACTTCGCGTACATTTCCTCCGGCACCTGGTCGCTGGTCGGCGTGGAACTCCCCCACCCCGTCCTCACCGAGGCCAGCCGGATAGCCAACTTCACCAACGAACGCGGGGTGGACGGAACCATCCGGTACCTCCGCAACGTCGGCGGGCTGTGGTTGCTCAGCGAATGCCAGAGGGCATGGGCCGCCGAGGGCTACACACAAGCACTCACCGCCTTGCTTGAGTCCGCCGCAGCCCTCCCTGCCGGCGGTCCGCAGATCAACGCCGATGACCCTGCTTTCACGGCGCCGGACAACATGCCGGACCGGATCCGCGCAGCCGTGCGCAGCACCGGTGCGGTGCTCCCGGACCGGCCAGCCGCCGTCGTGCGTTGCATCATGGACAGCCTCGCGGCCGGTTACGCCCGCACGCTGGCCGACGCCGAACGGCTCACCGGCCGCAGTACGGGCGTGGTGCACATCGTGGGCGGCGGTTCGCAGAACCGGCTCCTGTGCCAACTCACCGCAGAGGCTGCCGGTAAGCGCGTAGTGGCTGGACCGGTTGAGGCGACGGCGCTGGGCAACGTGCTGGTCCAGGCAAGGGCCGCGGGTGTGGTGACCGGTGGGCTGGCTGAGCTGCGGGCATTGGCTGGCGCCGGGACGGAACTGGTTCGCTACGAGCCCGCGCTGCTTCGTGACCCGGTTTGAGCCACTTTCCCAGTGACTCCGCCGTCTGAGTCTGCATGCGGTTTCGTCAGTCCGTGGAAGATGATCTCCAGGCTATCGTCCACCGCCTCACTGAGGTCGAAATTCTCCCCGGAGCCAGTGCTGACCCATTGATAGAGCGCCCCGAGATAGGCTTCCCGGATCAAGTTGCTCGCACGGGTTGGATCGCGCGTCGGATCCAACTCCCCTCTCTGCTGGCCTAATTTCACGAAGTCCACTATGAGATCGGACAGGGCCGGGGCATCGTCTATCGGCCCGCCGGCACGCACCCAAGCGGGAATCAGGACGTGCGTGAGCTGTTTCGTCTGCAAGTTGATGTGGACCAGGTTGCGAATGAACAGCGAGATTTGTTCGGCGATGGGTCGGTTGCTGGTTTCCGGCTTCTCCAGTCCGGCGACGGCCAGGCTCCGCCTGCGCGCCGCCCACTCATCGATAAACGAGCTCTTGCGCGGGAAATAGTTGTACACGGTCTGCCGGGCCGTATCAGCGAGATCGGCGATCTCGTCCATGGTGGTTTCGTCGTACCCTTGCTCCTCAAAAAGCTGCATTGCAGCTTCGTAGAGGCGTCGGCTCGTGTGGATGCGCTTACGTTCCCGGCGGCCGGAAGGCTCCATTGTGGAGGTCTCGTCAGGGGGTGTGCGCATCTCTGATCTCCGTCCCTTTCAAAACCACACGGTTACTTCCACAGCACCCGGTACTTTCACGGGCACCCGGTACTTTCCACAGCACACAGTACAGGAGGGTCCGTTTCCGGCGACCCGTCAACCGTGACTCGATGAGGTCATGAATCGATGAGGCTTCCACACGAGGGTGATTCCATCGGAAAATTAGTTTAGATCCATGTACATATTCCATGGGTATGTTCATCTTAAAAGAATATCCAGCCGCTTATTGACTGCTAACCAAGGCTAGGAGTATTAATGGACTCACGCCCAAATTTATTGTGAATAATGGAGAGTCAGCGATGAAGCTGGTGATATTCAAGCGTCGGGACTTTCGGGGCAGCGATACAGTGCCGAGGCCGCCACGGAGCCACGACGAACATCAAGAGCAGGACCCCGTAGCTGTTCGAACACCAAACCGGGCAGCAGCCCGGACGCTCCACTGACGATTTCAACGAAGAACAGCGGGGCGCTCCGCCCCAGTCCGGAATGAAGCCACCGTTGTGGCTTTACGGTGGCGCAGGTAGACGGTGGCGCGGGAAAAAAGCCAACGACGACGCGCGGCAGATCCTTGGGGGGTGCCGCGAAAGTCTGGCCCACGCCCGTGTTCCGAGCCATGTACAGCTCATCGAACGTCTCCCACGCACAAGCGTCAAGGTCCGGAAGGACGCCCTTCGCGGACTCACCCCGGAATGCCCAACCTTGGCTGCAGCCTTGGCGGCACCCCTTAACACCACGAGAACAAAGGAGTGAATATGTCCAGGTTTGCCATCATCGGTGCCGGCCAAACCGGTGCGACGTTCGCGCTGGCTTTGCTGAGCAAGGGCCACGAAGTCGCGCTATACAGCGACAGGTCTCCACAAAGCTTGTATGAGGACGTCCCAGCCACAGGTACAGCGGTCATGTATGGAGAGGCCTTGGCTGTGGAGGAGCGCCTCGGCCTGCACACGTACCGGGATAAGGCTCCGCTGATTGAAGGCCTGACGGGCTGGGTGTCTTCCTCCTCGGGAATGGAAGTCATGGCTATGGCAGGGTCCCTGGGTGACATGCCAGGGGTGGGGGTGGACACACGTCTTCGCTCGTTCGACCGCGTCAATGAATTCATTCGCTTGGGCGGCACCTTCATCGTGGAGGATGTCTCCCCGGAATCGCTGGACACAATCGCTGCGGCACATGACCTCACTTTGGTCGCCACCGGCAAGCGCGGGCTAACAGACCTGTTCGCCGGCAATGCAGCCCGGAGCAAGTACACCGAGCCGCAGCGCGCGCTGGCAATGATCACGGTCACTGGCTTGCCGACTGACAGCTCAGCGTTCGCCCACCGATCCGATCAGGGCGGGGCCTACAACGCATTCTCGATCGTAGGTGACATGGGCGAGACCATCTGGTGTCCCTACCTGCACAAGACGGCAGGACCATCCTGGAGCTTTCTCGGCTTTGGAAGGATCGGGACGGAATGGGAGGAACGCCTCTCATCTCCCAGCAACGCCCAAGAGATGTTGGAGACCGTCAAGGGGCTCCACAAGGAATTCCTCCCGTGGGACGCGGCCTTCATCGCGAACGCTGAAGTCATCCCTGATGACCGTTTTTCCTGGCTGAAGGGACGGGTGAAGCCCACGGTTCGGGATGCGGTGGGGTTTACGGCATCCGGCCACGCCGTGATGTCGCTTGGGGACACGTCGATGACCTTCGACCCCATCGGCGCGCAAGGCGCACAGTCGGGAATGAAGCAGGTTGGCCATTACCTTGACGCACTCGAATCCCACGACGGCCCCTTCGACGCGGAGTGGATCCGTTCCACCTTCGAGGACTTTTTCCATAAATCCGGTCAGGCGTCTACTGCCCTCACCAGTATCCTGCTGGATCAAGACGCCGGTGGCTCAGTAAACGAAACCATATTTCTGGCGTCGAACGGCGATCGGCGCGTTGCGGACGGGTTCTTTCAATTGCTTTCCCGCCCCCAATCGGCACTTCCCTTCAAAGACATCGCTGCCGTGCACGCCTGGATAGAGCAGTTGTGCCCGGGTGAGACTGCGGACGAAATCCTGGGGCGGTCGCTGTCCCGCATCAAGGAAGCCGAGCAACTGCACGCGCAGGGCCTCCCATATTTTCCCCGCGCCTAAACCGCCAACACCCTTCAAAGAAAGCGATTCCAGTCATGTCACAAGGAAACCTCATTTTCAAAGGCGGGCGGATCGTCACAATGGACGATCAACTCGGCGTCATCGACCACGGAGATGTGCTGATCGAAGACGGGGTCATTACCTACGTTGGGCCCGAAGCCCCGACGCCTCGCGGAGACACCGTGGTGGTCGATGCCAAGGGCGGCATCATTACTCCAGGCTTCGTGGACACCCACCGGCACTGTTGGATGACATGCTTGCGCGGCCTCAACGTGGACCACACGCTGATGGAGTACCTCGAGTTCGTCCGGCAGAACGTCGTCAACCTGTTCGGCGTCGAGGACATTTTCCTCGGCAACCATCTGGGCGCACTGGAGGCCCTGGACGCCGGCATTACAACGGTGTTCGATCACTCGCACAACATCATCGGACCGGAGTACGCGGATGCTGCAGTTGAAGGGCTGCGGGGAGCAGGGATCCGTGCCGTCTTCGGTTATGGCTTTCACGACGGCCATGCGGAGCATTCAGGGTTCGACTCACCGGAGGACCGCTACCGGGATGCCCGCCGTATTGCCAAGTCGCTTGAAGACAACCCGCTGCTGGGATTTGGCGTTGCATTGTCTGAGACCGGGATGGTGCCTTGGTCACAAACCAAAAAGGAGATCGCCGTCGGGCGTGAGCTCGGCGGCCTCATCACACTCCATATGGCGTGTGCGCCAGGGCTGGCTGTGTCTACCGGACTCAACGAGCTGGTGGACCAAGGGCTGCTGGGTCCGGACTTCGTCCTTTCCCACGGAGTGCTGCTGAGCGATGAACAACTCGACATGGTCCGCGACGCCGGTGCCTCGATCGCGGTGGTGCATGATTCCGAACTGGGCATGGGCGAAGGGCCCGTTGTACTTCACAGGGCGTTTCAGAAAGGCCTGAAAACAGGTTTCGGAGCGGACTTTGCCCCCTTGATCAACGGCGACCTTTTCGGGATGATCCGGCTGTCCCTCGCTGTCACACGGGGAGCCCTGCATGCTGATACCGTCGCGCGCGGTGAGCTCATCGGATCGGTCGGAGTGCCGATGCGCTATTTCCTGGAAATGGCAACTGTTCGAGGAGCCGAAGCCCTGGGCCTTGGCACGCAAGTAGGCAGCCTCACACCTGGCAAACGGGGCGATGTTGTCTTGCTCAAGCCGGAAGGAATGTCACTCGTGCCACTGCCCGAGCCCATAGAGTCGTATCCGCTGTATACGAGTTCCAGGAACGTGAACGCAGTCGCCGTGGACGGGCGGCTGGTCAAGAACCACGGCGAGCTCCTGGGCGTCGATCTGCAAGACCTGCGTTCCCGCGCCGAAGAAAGTCATGAGCGAGTGTATGCCGCGGGGGCCCGCGCACCCTTCGCCATGTCGCCACAATGGCGGGAAGAAAACGCAGCCTTCAACGCTTACTGCCTGGCCAATATGGCCGCCGAGTGAAACGGCGGCCAAGATATGCCTGAGGTTACCGAAACAACGGCAGCAGACGTCCGGGAAGCTTTCTCACGCTGGGCGAGCGGTGTCTGCGTAGTTACAACACAAGCACCCGATGGCTCACCAATTGGTGTCACCGCCACCAGCTTCACGGCAGTTTCGATCGACCCGCCGCTCATGCTGTGGTGCTTGGACAACAGATCGCACAGCATGCAGTCGTTCCGGACCGCCGAGACGTACGCCGTTCACATCCTCGGCGAGAACCAGGATCAAACCTCTGCGAGCTTCGCCCGTGCAGGTCGGGACAAGTTTGCCCATCGCCCTGTATCGGAAGGGCCCGTGCCGCACCTGCGCCATTGTCTGGTGCGGCTTGAGTGCCGGCATCACGAGATCATCGACGCCGGCGACCACACGATCTTCATTGGGCGCATCGACAACGTGTCCACCACAGACGGAAATCCGCTCCTCTATTTCCGCGCACGGTATGGGATTTATTCGTCGCATCCCAGCCATGATCCGTTCTCCTTGGAGACATGGCTCTGAGCCGACATGAGTCGAGACCAGACATGCCATGAAGAGCACCCCAGATAAGCCGAACGAAGGACAAGAATGAGCACCACCATTGCACGCCCGTTTGTTGACCCCGCCGCCCTCAAAGCAACCGTCGAAGCCGTCAGCGCCCGGAGGGAACTCGGGCAGGTCACGTTCACCGCCTTCAGCGAATCAGCCGGCGGACTGACCTCAAGGACGGAGACGGGTCCCTTGCTGCAGGCAGGTGTCCCTGATGAGACGCGCCACGGAAAGTACACACTGCACAGCGACGAGCCGGTCCCTTTGCTGGGCACCGACACTGCGCCGAGCCCCGCGGAGTACGTTCTCAAAGCCCTGGCGGGTTGCTACATCGTTACACTCTCTACTCTTGCCGCCTCACGGAACATCACGCTTGAAAAGATCCAGCTCACCCTCAGCTTCGATATCAATCTGAGCGGATTCCTCGGCATCGACGACTCCGTCCGCAAAGGGGCCACGAGCATTCAGGTCGATGTCGAACTCGAAAGCCCTGACGCGCCCCGCGAAGTCCTCGCGGACCTCGCGAAGGCTTTGGAAACCACCTCGCCAATCCGCGATACCCTCGCAAACCCGGTGCAGGTCATCACTACCCTCGTTTAGTTCTTCAGGTCTGCATCCCGGGCCATTTCCTGGAACGGCCCGGGATGCTGCCAGCCCATCCAACCCGGCGGAACGTCTGGTACGTCACAGCGCCGGGTGAGGGTACCGCGCTAAACTGATCGCATTATGATCCGCACAATGTTCAAGTCCAAGATCCACCGCGCAACGGTTACCCATGCCGATCTTCACTACGTCGGTTCGGTCACCGTAGACCTGGACCTCCTGGACGCGGCTGACATCCTCCCCGGCGAGCTCGTCTCCATCGTGGACGTCACTAATGGCGCCCGGCTGGAGACGTACACCATTGCCGGCGAGCGCGGTTCGGGAGTGATCGGGATCAACGGCGCTGCCGCGCACATGGTCCACGTGGGCGACACCGTCATCCTCATCACCTATGCAGAAATGACCACGGAAGAGGCCCGGGCGTATGAACCCAAAGTGGTCCACGTGGGTACGGACAACAAGATCCTGCAACTCGGCAACGACCCCGCCGAAGGCCACACCCCTGGGCTCATGCGCCCGCCGCACGCGCTCAGCAACGCAGCGCACCTCAGCTAGGTTTTCACAGCAACGCCCGACGTCGGCACTCACCGGAGTGCCGACGTCGGGCGTTGCGGTCCGGATGGCGGAACGGCGGCGGGAAAACGCTTACTCCGGGCCAGTCAGCCGTTAGGCTGGTGTTCGTGACCCGACGAACCTCCGCCCGCACAGCCCCATGATCGGCGTTTTGTCCGGGTTCTTCGTTGTTTGGGCCATCATTCTGGTGGGCATGTTCGTTGGGCGGCGCGACATCCTGGGCGGGAATGCCCGATCAGTCCTCAGTTCGCTGACATTCTTCGTGGCAAGTCCGGCACTGCTGTTCGAAACGCTGAGCAAAGCCAAACTGCACGACGTCTTTGCCGCTCCCCTGCTGGTCACGGCCGTAGGCGCCGTGGTGACCGGGCTCCTGTTCTTCCTGATCGTGAAGTTCTGGCTGAAGCGCAGCATGCCCGAAGCCCTTATGTCCTCCATGAGTGCGTCGCTGGCCAACTCCGCGAACCTGGGCATCCCCATCGCAGTGTTCGTCCTGGGCGATGCGAGTTACGTGGCACCACTGCTGATCTTCCAGCTGGCGTTCTTCACACCGATGTACCTGATGGCCCTGGATGCCAGCACCAGTTCGCACCGGACCACTCCCCTGCGTTTCGTGCTGATGATCGTCAAGAACCCCATGATCGTTGGCTCCGCGTTGGGCCTGCTCGTGGCGGGAACCGGGTTCGAAGTGCCATCACTGATCCTGGAGCCCATCCATCTGATCGGCGGTGCCGCGATTCCGGCGATGCTCATGGCTTTTGGCATGAGCCTTAACGGATCCAAGCCCCTGCAGAAGTCCGCGGGCCGCCGGCTCGACACCCTGCTGGCCAGCGGCTTCAAACTGATCGTGCACCCGTTGGTCGCCTACCTTTTCGCCCGCTTTGCCCTCGGGATGGATGGCCATGCGCTATTCGCGGTGGTGGTGACGGCGGCGCTGCCCACGGCGCAGAACGTGTTCGTTGCGGCCAACCGTTACCAGGCCGGAATCACCGTGGCCAAGGACACCGTGCTCATCACCACCATCGTGGCTGTCCCGGCGATGATCGCCGTGGCACTGCTTCTCACCTGACCCAACTGGGTCGCAGATCAGGTCGTTCCCAGCGCTGGGAACGACCTGATCTGCGACCCAGTCGGGTTACTCCTCGTCGGCGCTGGCCAGATAGTGGTCCAGGAGCTGCGCGCAGCGGATGAAGCCCAGGTGCGAGTAGGCCTGGGGGTGGTTGCCAAGATGCGTTTCGGTGCCGGGATCGTATTCCTCGGGCAGCAACCCCGTCGGCCCGAACAACGCCACCAACTGGTTGAACAACTCCAGCGCATCGTCCAGGCGACCCACGGCCAGGTACGCTTCGATCAGCCAGGTGGTGCAGATGTGGAAGCCGCCCTCCAAACCCGGCAGGCCGTCGTCGTACCTGTACCGGAAAACCGTGGGTCCCACGCGCAGCTCCCGCTCCACAGCGGTGACTGTATCCAGGAACCGTTGGTCCTGGACATCCAAAAGCCCGGAAAGTCCGATGTGCAGGACGGCAGCGTCAAGGTCGGGGCTGTCATAGGCCACAGTGTAGGAGCGCGCCGACTCGTCCCATCCTTCACGGAGGACCTCCGCACGAATGGTTGCCGCTTCCGGAGCCCAATCCGGGTGCGGCACCCGTCCGTGCAGGGAGGCGGTCCGCAGGGCCCGGTCCAGCGTCACCCAACACATGGCCTTGGTGTAGACGTGGTGCCGTGGTGCGCGGCGGGCTTCCCAGATACCGTGATCGGGCTCGTGCCAGCGTGCCATGACGGCGTGCGCCATCTGCTCCATGAGGAACCAGTGTTCATCCGGCAGGAAGTTCCGACGTTCAGCAAGGTCACAGATCAGCTCGGCAATGGGCCCGAACACGTCCAGTTGGACCTGGTGGTCCGCGGCGTTCCCGATCCGGACAGGGCGGGAGCCGGCATAACCGGGCAAGCTCTCCACAATGGCTTCCGTGGACAGCGGCGCGCCTGTAACCGAGTAGAGCGGGTGCAGCCATTCCGGACCGGGGGCGTTGTCCAGGATGCGTCCCAGCCACCGCAGGAACCCGTCCGCTTCGGCTGTGGACCCCAAAGACACCAGCGAGTTCACGGTCATGGAGCCATCACGAAGCCAGCAGTACCTGTAGTCCCAATTTCGAGTCCCGCCAATGCCTTCGGGCAAGGAAGTCGTGGGGGCGGCCAGGACGGCGCCCGTCGGTTCGTGAACCAGCGATTTCAGCACCAACGCGGATCGGCGTACCAGCGACGGTTTCATGGTGGGCAGCTGCAGTGCCTTGACCCACTCGCGCATCACCATCCCGACGGCGGCACGGCGGTGGGGTTCGCCAGCTGGGTCGGCGGGCGGCGGCTCGGTATCACCACAGCGCATGTTCAGGACCACAGGGCCATCGCCCAGGCGGACCTCCGCAGTTGCAGTGGCGTACCGGCCGTCGCTGGTGATGGTGAAGTCGACGCCGGGGGCGGACAGGATGATGGGGTCCGAGGTGCCGAGGATATGCACCTCGTCGCCGCGGATTTCCATGCTGAACGGCGCGTTGGCGTAGTCGGGCCGGGGAGCGAAAACCACTCGGGCCGAACCTGTCCCGGACAACACACGGACCAGGCTGGTGATCCCGTCGGGCGCAGGCTCCAAGTAGTCGGTTACGGTGACATCGGCCCAGCGGGTCTCCACGATCATGGTGTTGTCCACATAGCGCTGTGCCAGCACTTGCGACGGCTTCACCGGTTCAACACTGAAATGGCCGGCCGGGTCTCCACCGAGGATATGGGCGAACAATGAACCTGAGTCCGGCAAGGGGTGGCTCATCCAGCAGATCTTGGCATCCGGTGTGAGCAACGCCGTGGAGCTTCCATTGCCGATCATCGAGTGTCGTTCCAGGCCAACCGCGTCTTCGCCAAAGAGCCATGCCCGCCGCAGTTCGAACAGCAGAGCCAGCACGTGCGCAAAGGCTTCGGGGTCCGGAAGGGTGTGTGCCGCCGTCGTACTTCCTGGCCCCACGTGCAAGCCGAGGTCCGGCCCCCTCAAGGTGGCCAGCGCTTTTTCGTCGCTCTCGGCATCGCCTGCGTACAGCGCTGCACTGACTCCCAGCCGGGCGCGGAGCTGCTCCAGGGCTTGGCCTTTCGCCGGTTCCTCCACCGTGAGGTCCAGCACCGTTCCATCGATGATGAAGTAGAGTCCGAATTCGATCGCGATCTTCTGCGAGGCATAGACCGCCCTGTCCACAACCTCGGGTGTGGCCGGCCGGGTATGGACAGCAACGCCTACGGGCTTTCGGACAACGCTGATGCCCTTTTCGAATCCCACGGCCTCGGTCAACGCCGTGGCTACCTGCTGGAGCAACTGTTCCGTGGCAAGGGAAAGCGTGTAGGCGTAGCCCATGTCGAACTCCACCCCGTGGGAACCCACCAAATGAACCTCGGCCGGAAGCCGGGACACTGCTGCCAGGTCCCGCAGCGACCTGCCGGAAATGATGGCGGCGTGGGTGTTGGGCAGGGCCGCGAGCGCACGAAGGGCCACTGCCGCACTGTCCAGGGGAAGCGTCTCGGTTGATACCCCTTCCGCGGAGCAGAGCGTCCCGCCGTAATTGCAGGCCACCAGGAGGCCGGGGACCCTGGCAAGGACCTTCAGCTCCGCGAACAACTCCGGGGTGATGCCGTTGTGCGCGTCGGATTGCAGGGCGGTCCGGAGAAGGCCCAGCGGGAGCGATTTCATCAGCAGCGCGGAATCGGCGACTGCTTGATTCAAGTGCGTGGGCATGGCGGATCCTTCCGAAGCGGATAACTACAGTCTCCGCCCGGATGGTTTCGCTTGACTACGCAGTAGATTGCAAACGAGTAAAGCTTTTCCTTGGATTTATGCGGGTTCTTAGGCCGGTACCAGTCCGGCCACCTCGGCAAGCAGCTCCACGGACCGCAACCGCTCTTCGGTGCCGATGCTCTGGTGTGCCACGATCAGTTCGTCGGCGCCGGCGAAGGCAGTGAACTCATCCAGGTACTCGCGGACAACGTCCTTGGTACCGACTGCCGAGAACTTCATCATCTGGGCGATGTGCTGGCCCTGCGGGGAATCAAGCACCATGTCCGCTTCGTCGTCCGTGAACTCGCGCCCGCCGCCGAAAAACAGGGAAACGCGAGCACGCTTCACTGCCAGGTGGATGGCCTGCGCCTCGGCATTGTTGTCCGCCGCGGTGACGTTCACTCCCGCGATCACGTACGGCTCGGACAACTGCTCCGAGGGCTTGAACTCCCGGCGGTAAATGGCAACCGCATCCTGGAGCGCGGCTGGGGCAAAGTGTGAAGCAAAGGCATACGGCAAGCCCAGCTGGGCGGCCAGCTGCGCGCCGAACAGAGAGGAACCCAGAATGTAGAGCGGCACGTTGGTGCCCTTGCCCGGCGTGGCTTCGACGCCCTGGATGCGGGTGGGACCCGTGAGGTAGCCCTGCAGCTCCAGGACGTCCTGCGGGAACCTGTCCGAGGACGTGTGATCGCGGCGCAGCGCCCGCATGGTGTTCTGGTCGCTGCCGGGGGCTCGTCCCAAACCGAGGTCGATGCGTCCCGGGTGGAGCGTCTCCAGCGTGCCGAACTGTTCGGCAATGGTCAGCGGCGAGTGGTTGGGCAGCATCACACCGCCGGCGCCCAGGCGGATGGTGTTGGTGTGCGCGGCAATGTGGGCGATCAGCACGCTCGTGGCCGAGGACGCGATGGCAGACATGTTGTGGTGTTCGGCGTACCAAACACGGCGGTAGCCCAGCTCTTCGGCTTTCTGCGCCATGGCGACACTGCCCGCGAGGCTCTCTGCCACCGTCTGGCCCTTCCCGATGGTTGCCAGGTCGAGGATGGAAAGAGGAACAGTCACGGTGAAGCCTTTCGGTACGTTTCGCGGCGCCCGCTTCTGCTTTCCGGGCACTCCAGCAACAACGACGGCGGCACCCGGCTTATTTCTGTGAGTTGCGTCGCGTGCTGTTCGGGTACCGCTTTTATGACCCAGTTCGACGCCCGATTAACTGCCGTGAACCCCTGTATCCCAGGGTTTCGGAGCGCTTTGACCGCCCTCGCGAGCCTGCCGGATAGTTGCAGCCACGACTACGCATCAGAGCCCCTCGAGGAGAACCCATGGCACGTTTTACCGCCGCATCCGGCATCACCGCGGCGCTGGCCGCCACCGCCCTGCTGGGGTTGACGGCATGCTCGGATCCAGGAGCCACGGCAGCCGCGTCAGCGCCGGCGTCGAACGCTTCATCCAGCGCAACCAAACAATTCAACCTGACCCCGCAGCAGGACCGCATCAAGGTATCCGTGGATTCCGCTGCGGCAGCTCTGGTCCCCGACGCCATCAAAGCCGACGGCAAACTGACCGTGGTGACCACCGGCGGCACTCCCCCGTTGAGCACGTTCGCCACTGACAACAAGACCCTGATCGGCAGCGAAGTGGATATTGCCTATGCTGTGGGCGAGAGCCTTGGCCTGCAGGTCGAGGTGCTGCCGGTAGCGTGGGCCGACTGGCCGCTGGGCGTCGAATCCGGAAAATACGAGGCCGTCCTCTCCAATGTCACGGTCACCGAGGCCCGCAAGGAAAAGTTCGACTTCGCCACCTACCGCAACGATCTCCTGGGCTTCTACGCCAAGGCCGACTCCGACATCTCAACTGTGAAGGAGCCCAAGGACGTTGCCGGCAAACGCATCATCGTCGGCTCGGGCACCAACCAGGAAGCCATCCTGGTGCGCTGGGACGAGGAGAACAAGAAGAACGGCCTGAAGCCGGTCGAGTTCCAGTATTACGACGACGACTCCGCCTCCCAGCTTGCCCTCCAGTCAGGCCGTGCGGACCTGACGTTCGGGCCCAACGCCTCCGCCGCCTACAAGGCCGCCAAGGACGGCAAGACCAAGGAAGTGGGGACCCTCGCCGGAGGGTGGCCGCTGAAGGCCGAAATTGCCTTCACCACCCAGAAGGGAAACGGCTTGGCTGTGGCAGCCCAGGCTGCGCTTAACACCCTCATCAAGGATGGCAACTACGCCAAGATCCTGGATCGCTGGGGACTGTCCTCGGAGGCAATCCCTGCATCCGAACTGAACCCGGCGGGCTTGCCCAAGAAGTAGAACGCCAAAGCCACTCACGCTTCCAATACCGAATCCCCGCCGGACACCAGCCGGCGGGGATTCTTGGCGTTGCATGAAGCAGACCAAGCATGAAGCAACCCGATATGCGCGTTTAGCGCAATAACCCTTGCGCTAAACGCGCAACTTTCCTATGATCGTAATCATGATCCGGGCCGAGCGGCCCGGCCCCCTCCCCCAACAACAACGAGGTTGCTGCATGTCTGTCCCAATCAAGGCCACTATGGAAAAGATTCCTGGCGGCATGATGCTTATCCCTCTGCTGATCGGCGCCCTTCTGGGCACCTTCGCGCCAGACTCAGCCAAATTCTTCGGTTCATTCACCGGTGCGTTGTTTACCGGAGGCACCACCATCCTCGCGATTTTCTATGTATGCATGGGAGCCAGCATCGATATCAAGGCCACGCCCTACATCCTGAAAAAGGGCGGCGTCCTCTTCGGCAGCAAGATCCTTTTCGCGATCATCATTGGCGTCGTCGCCGGCAGGTTCATGGGTGAACTCCCCATCAATGGTGGACTGCTCACTGGCTTGTCGGTCCTGGCCATCCTCGCTGCCCTGAATGACACGAACGGCGGCATGTACATGGCCCTCATGGGGCAGTACGGCAAGCCTAAGGACGTGGCCGCATACTCGGTCATGACGCTCGAATCAGGGCCCTTCCTCACCATGATCACCCTGGGTGTCGCAGGCCTGTCGGCCTTCCCATGGCAGGCACTGGTGGGCGCTATCATTCCTTTGCTCCTCGGAGCCATCCTGGGCGCCCTGGACCCGGCAATGCGAAAGTTCCTCTCTTCCGCCGCGCCTGTCCTCATCCCCTTCTTCGCCCTCGCCCTGGGCTTCGGCCTCAACCTTGGACAAGTAGTCAACGCCGGGCTTCTGGGCGTCGCACTTGGCCTGTTCGTGCTGATCGGCGGCGGAGCTGTCCTCTTCTTCGCGGACAAGCTGACCGGAGGATCAGGCATCGCCGGGCTGGCAGCAGCGACCACGGCAGGCAACGCTGCCACCGTTCCCATGCTGGTAGCCGCTGCGAACCCCGCCTACGCTCCCGCAGCTGGACCAGCCACAGTACTGGTTGCCGCTTCCGTGGTGGTCACCGCCATCGGCTGCCCCCTCATGGTCGCCTGGTACGCCAAGCGCCTGAAGACCAAGGACGCCGCAGCATCGCCCGAGGTTGCACACGCCGTATGAAAACCGACGCACCCACGCGCTGGGCAATCATCGCCGACGACCTGACAGGAGCGGCAGATGCCGCTGCCGCTTACGGCGCCACCCACAGCAGCTGCGTACTCCTCGACCTGAAGTGCGCCTGGCCCGAGGCTGAGATTCTTTCGATCAATACCGAGAGCCGGTACCTGGCAGGGGAAGAGGCCGCCTCCGCCGTCTCCTCCGCCACCGGCTACGCCCTGGGCCAGCACCGCAAGGTGTTCAAGAAGATCGATTCGCTGCTTCGCGGCAATCTGGGCGTGGAAGTCGCGGCAATACTTGCGCAGTTCGCGCAGAGCGACGGCCAAAGCTTGGCCATTGTGGCACCGGCGTTTCCGGGCACAGGGCGGAGCACACGCGACGGCATTGTCCACGTCGACGGCGTACAAAACACAGGAGGAGCCTTCGGTGGCGACGTTGCCAGCGCACTTGCCGCCGGGGACCTCACCGCAGAAGTGGTGCCCTTACGGTCCGGACGCAAGCCCGAGGAACTGGCGCGGCACCTCCGGGATGTCCACGCACGCGGGATTGACGCCGTCGTACTGGACGCCGGTTCCGACCAGGACTTGAAGGACATCGCGGCCGCTGCGGAACTGCTGGATTTCCGCACGCTCCTCGTCGGTTCGGGCGGGCTGGCCGGGCACATCGCCGACAGGGAAACCCTGAAGACCCGCGAAACTCAGACACGACACATCAGCCGGACCCTGACCGTCATCGGCAGCTATTCCGGCCTCGCCACGAAGCAAACCGGGGAACTCGTTGCGGCCGGGGCTGAGCACATCCAACTGGACCACGCCACTCTGGATGGTGCTGCGGTTCCGGGCAAGGTTGCCCAGGCCATGGCCCGGACAAACGTGGTGCTGACGCCAGACCCGATGAGTATCGTGGACAAGTCGCAGGCGCTGTTGGTGGCCGAGGCCCTGGCCCGCGCCACCGCTGCCGGCATCGGACAGTGCGATGCCCTCGTCCTGACCGGCGGCGAGACGGCCGCTGCCGTCCTGAAGGCCCTCGGCGTGGGAAGCTTCACCGTCCTCGGCGAAATTGAGCCCGGCGTCGTGATGAGCCTCCTGCCCGAACCTCTCCCGCTCCTGGTCACCAAGGCCGGTGCCTTCGGGGACGCCGGAACGCTGGCCCGGACCACACAAGCTCTCACTGAACCAACTACTGAAATGAGTATCAAATAATGGGACGCCCAATTGTTGCAATCACTATGGGCGATGCAGCCGGCATCGGTCCGGAAATCATCGTCAAGGCCCTCGCTGACGGGGAGTTGCGGTCCAAGGCCCGAATGCTCGTCGTCGGTGATCTTCGCCGGCTGCAGCTTGCGGCGGGCATCGTTTCCAGCCCGCTGACCCTCCGCAAGGTCTCCGCCCCTTCGGAGGCCCTGTTCGAGGAGGGCACCATCGATGTGCTCGATATCGACTGCATCCCCGAAGACCTCGCATGGGGTGAACTCTCGGCGGCGGCAGGGCACGGTTCATACCTCTTCATCGAAAAGGCCGTTGCCCTCGCCATGGACCACCAGGTGGACGCCATCTGCACGGGGCCACTCAACAAGGCAGCTCTGCACGCAGCTGGCCATAAATTCCCGGGCCACACCGAACTCCTCGCCGAGCTGACCGGCACTGAGGAGGTGTCCATGATGCTGACGGCCCCGAAAATGCGCGTCATCCACGTCACTACGCACATCGGCCTCATCGATGCGATTGCGAAGATCAACGGTGACCTTGTTTACCGGACCATCAAGCGCGGCTATGAACTGCTGCGCGCCTCCGGGATCGAAAACCCGAGGATCGCCGTCTGCGCCATCAATCCCCACGCCGGCGAAAACGGACTCTTCGGCTATGGCGAAGAGGCGGAGAAGATCCAGCCGGGCATCGAGAAGGCCCAAGCGGACGGTATCGATGCCTTCGGCCCCCTCCCTGCGGACACCCTGTTCTTCCTCGCCGGCCGCGGCGACTTCGACCTTGTGGTTGCCCAGTACCACGACCAAGGCCACGGCCCTGTCAAGGTCCTCGGCCTGGAGAACGGCGTCAACATCACCGTGGGCCTCCCCGTGGTGCGCACATCCGTGGACCACGGCACCGCCTTCGACATCGCCGGCAAGAACATCGCCGATCACGAGTCACTCCTGGAGGCACTGCGACAGGCAGTGGACCTTGCACCATCCCGCGAGTAACTTGCGTAACTGACGTCATCCTTTTGCACGGCCGGTCAGCCTGGCTGGCTGGCCGGTCAGCCTGGCTGGTCGGCCGTTGCCGTTAATTCGGGAGCCGCCACTAGCATGGTTAGGACTGCCAGCGGAAGGGGACGGGAATGTTGAGCGCAAACGCGCGGCGCGAGGAGATCTACCACCTGGCCGTGACCACCGGCCTGGCATCCGTGGAGGAACTCTCCGCACGCTTCGAGGTCACAGCATCCACTATCCGCCGTGACTTGGCGCTGCTGAACGGGCAGGGCCGGCTGGCCCGCACCTACGGCGGGGCCATGGCTTTGGGTGCCCATCCGGAAGCATCGCTGCGGCAGCGGACCGGCGAAGCCTTCGAACAGAAGCACGCCATCGCCCGCTGGGCCGCCTCCATCATCATGCCTGGCGAGAACATCCTGCTCGACGCGGGATCCACCGTGGGAGCCCTGGCCCATGAGTTACGCGGGTTCGAAAAGCTGTCCGTGACCACGCCGGGCATCAACACCATGCAGGAACTGGGCGATTCCGAGGGCATAGAGGTGGACTGCCTGGGTGGCCGCCTCCGCAACGTCAGCCAAAGCTTTGTGGGGCCCCTCGCCGAGGTGGCCCTGGAACGGATGAGCTTCGACCGCGTATTCCTCGGCGCCGACGCTGTCACCGCCGAGGACGGCATCTGCGAAGCCGATCATGCCCAGACCCGGCTTAAGGAGCTCATGGCCCGCCGCGGCAACAGCGTTTATGTGCTCGCGGACTCCTCCAAGCTGGGGCTCCGACCCTTCCATGCCTGGGCCCGGCTCGCACTCCCATGGACCTTGGTAACGGACGGTGGCGCCGACCCCCAGCAGGTGCGGAAGTTCCGGGATGCCGGGGTGGTCGTTGAGCTGGTCGAGGTTTCCCAGGGCCTTCGCGCAGGTTAGAAGTGCGCGGGGTCCGTGTTCGCGCCACAAAGCACGACGGCGACCGTCTCACCATCGCGCGGGGAGTACGCGCCCGAGAGCAGCGCCGCATAGGCCGCCGCAGCACCATGCTCCACCACGATCCGGTGCCTCTCCCAGAGTGCCCGCCTGGCATCCACGACGTCCTCGTCCGTGACCAGCACGCTCTGGACCCCCGTGCGGCGTGCCACTCCGAAGCCGATCTCACCGATCCGCCGCGCACCCAGGGAATCCGCGGCAATGCCGGAGACAGCCACATCTACCGGTTCCCCCTGGGCCAACGCGGTGTGCAGGGTTGGAACTGTTTCAGGTTCGACGCCCACCACATGGGCCCGTCCCTCCGCGGCCGCGGCGATGCCGCCCATCAACCCACCGCCGCCTACGGCAACCAGGATGGTGTCGACGTCGGGCAGTTCATCCAGCAGCTCAAGCCCCACGCCACCGGCGCCGGCCACGATCTCAGGCTGGTCGTAGGCGTGGCAATAGACTGCGCCTTTCTCCTCCGCGAACTTCACGGCGGCGGCGTAGGCCTCGGCGTACTCAGCGCCGCCTTGGACAACGGTGGCCCCGATGGCGTAGAGCTTGTGAACCTTGTTTGCCGGAGCGGACTCGGGAACGAACACGGTGGCCGGAACTCCGAGCTTGGCTGCAGCATACGCGTTGGCCAGGCCCGCGTTGCCACCGGACGCCACCACGATCCCCACCTCGGGGTCCAGCTGGCCGTTCTCCTTCGCGGTGAGCAACCTGTTGAAGGCACCCCGGGCTTTGAAGGATCCGGTGTGCTGCATGTATTCGCACTTGAACCACAGGTGATAAGGCTCCTGGTTCCCGCTTTCAGCAAGGGGCGTGTGCCGCACCCAGCCCGATGTCCGGGCGTATGCTGCTTCTACTTCTTCGCGTGTGACCATGTGGGTGTACCTTTCGTCAGGTTTCATCCTATGGTTTGCGCAGGGAAAGCCGTCGGCTTCCAGAGAAATCGGCTTCCACAGAAAATGGAGGCCCAGCGGGTGGCCCGCGCCGCAGCTGAACACAGAAAACCATCGGCCATAGGTGTGATGCACCAGCCGAATATTTGGCGAAGGCATCCTGGCTAAACGATATGACCGTCCGGCATAGGCTTGATCCATGCCTGACTTTGTCCTCCGCCCCGCCGCAGCCACCGACGCCGCCTGGATCGCCGAGCTTCGCGCGGTGGTGATGCGGCCGGATCTCGAACGGTTGCAGCGTTTCGATCCTGTCCGTGTCCGCGAGCGCTTCCTGAATTCGTTCCAGCCCGAGCACACCTTCATCATCCATTCCGACGGCGTCGACGCCGGGGTGATCGCGGTCAGGCCCGAAGCGGAGGCCCGGTGGATAGAACATTTCTTCATCGCCCCGGCACACCAGGGCAAGGGTCTGGGCGGCGCCGTGCTCCAGCATGTGATGGCGGCATCGGTGGACGAGCGTCCCTTCCGCCTGGACGTGCTCCAAGGTAGCCCGGCCCGCCGTCTCTATGAACGGCACGGCTTCGTCCTGGAAACCGAGGACCCGGTGGACGTTTTCATGGTGGCCCCGGGCAACAGCTGACCACGCCTGCCCGGAATGCGGTAACCTCAGCACACACCACGCGGCTACGACGCGATACTTTCCGGGGGGAAAAATGGGGAACTTTGGAGCGCGCCTGTTAAGAGGGCGCCTGTTAAGACGTGCAACCACTACCGCAATGGCAACGGGCCTCTTGGCATCCGGGCTGGTGGGTGCCGGACCAGCCACCGCCGACTACCAGCCCACTCCATACATTGATGGTGTCCCGTACGTCGGCTCCGAGATGCGCCGGCAGTACAACTACGACTACTGGGGTTGCAGGAATCCTGATGGCTCGGGCGATGCCATCACCCTGGAGTGGCTGCGCGACGGCGAGCCCCTTCCGCAGGAGCGCCAGGGTGAAACCCTGAAAATCCTGCCCGAAGACCAGGGCTCCAGGATTTCAATGCGTGTCCACCCACTGACTCCCGGTGCGCAGGGATGCCCCACAGGCACGCAGCTGAGTGCGGAGACTGCCCCGATCAAAGCCTCCAACCGGGCAATGGGCTGGACCGGCCGCGGCAACTTCGAACCCCTCGCACGAACTCCCGATGGCAGGCTGATCCTGTACCCGCGGACCTACACGTATTACAAGGGTGCCTGCGAAGGGCCCTGCCCGGCGTACTGGGGAACCTGGGACGAACCCCGGCAGGTAGGGGCGGGCTGGAACATGTTCAACATTGTCTTCTCGCCCGGCGACTTCGACGGCGACGGGTTCAATGACCTCCTTGCCAGGAACTCCGCGGGCCAGTTGTTCCTCTACCCGGGTGACGGCGACGGCGGGTGGCTTCCCGCCCGCCAGGTAGGCGCCGGCTGGAACATCTTCGACTCGATCGTGGGTCCCGGGGACTTCAACGGTGACGGCACCAACGATGTCCTTGCCCGGAATCCCGCGGGTGACCTGTTCCTCTATCCCGGAGACGGCGACGGCGGGTGGCTCGCACCCAGCAAGGTGGGCTGGGGCTGGCAGGTCATGAACAAGATCATCACCACAGGTGACATGAACGGCGACGGCACAGTGGAGATCTTCGGCCGCGACCACAGTGGCGGCCTCCAGTTGTACCCCACCGACGGCCAGGGTGGTTGGGGAGTCCCGGCCTTCATGGGCGGCGGCTGGAACACGTTCCAGGACGTGTCGGGTCTGGGCAGCTTCGCTCATCAGAAGTACAACAACCTGGTTGCCATTAACGAAACCGGCGATCTTGTCCTGTACTCCACCGGCGCCGCCACCACGGGGCTTTATGGTCCGTACGGGCCGGTCGGCAACGGCTGGGATGTGTTCCGGGAACTTCTCTAGCCGTCGGGTTAGAGGGGTTGCCCCCACACCGTCAGCTGGAGTTTGACTGTGGCACGGGCATCATCCAAACCCTCCGATGCGAAATTCTGCTGGATCATTGCCAGGAACAGGCGGAGCGGCCCCCGCGTTTCAGGGGTTCTTCTCCACCCCCAACGGAATGATCCAGCAGAATTTGCACGCTTCATCATCAGGCCCGGGCCGGCTCTTCGGACCGCACGGGCGTTTCCAAGCCCAGGTTTTCGCGGAGCGTTGTGCCGCGGTACTCCGTGGGGTAGACGCCGCGTGCCTGGAGCTCGGGCACCAGGTGGTTCACGATGTCATCCAGGCCGGTGGGGATGAGCCACGGCGAGATGTTGAAGCCATCCACGGCACCTACCCTCGCGTATTCGGCGAGGTGGTCGGCCACGGCCGTGTAGGAGCCGGTGAACGTGGCGTCGATGCGTGCGGTCTTCGAGGTGACGAACTGGCGGATGGAAAGGCCCTTGTCCTTCGCCTCGGCCCTCCACTGATCGGCAAGCTGGCGCGCCTTGGCACCGTGGAAACCGCTGCCACGTGTCTCGGAGGTCTCCTCGACCACAGGATCGATCTCCGGAAGGGGACCGTCGGGATCGTAGGACGAGAGCTCGCGTCCCCAGAACTGTTCCAGGTAAGCAATCGCCTGTTGGGGCCCGATCTGCAGGCTCCGCACCCAGGCTTTCTTCTCCTGCGCTTCCTGGTCCGTGGCAGCAAGGATGAATTCGCTGGCAGGCATGATCTGAACCGCGTTTGCACCTCGTCCGGCGGCTACGGAACGTGACACGATGTCGCGGCGGAACTCCACGGCGTCATCGAACTTGGGGTGTGCGGAGAAGATGACGTCCGCTTGCCGGGCAGCGAAGTCGCGGCCTTCCGGAGAGTCGCCGGCCTGGAACAGCACGGGCCGGTACTGGGCACTGCGCGGCAGGCGCGGGGTGACATCCACTGTGTAGTGCTGGCCTTCATGCAGCACCCGGCGTGCAGGACCGGAAGGACTCTCCCAGGAGTCCCAGATCCGCTTGGCTGTTTCCACGAAAGCCTCTGCGTGCTTGTAGCGGTCCGCGTGGTCGAGGTAGCCGCCACGCCGGAAATTGGCCCCGGTCCAGGCGTTGTCAGTGGTCACCACGTTCCAGGCGGCCCTCCCGCCGGAGATGAGGTCCAGCGAGGACAAGCGGTGTGCCAGGTCTGCGGGGTCGTTATAGGTGGTGTTCTGTGTTGCAACCAGTCCGATGTTCTTTGTCACCGAAGCCAAGGCAGCCAACATGGTCTGGGCGTCGGGCCTCCCGGCGACATCCAAGGCATGCGGACGCCCGAGGTGTTCGCGCAGCCGCAGCCCTTCCCCCAGGAAGAACGCGGCGAACTTGCCGCGCTCGGCGGTTTGCACAATGTGGCGGAACGATTCGAAGTCGGTCTGCGAACCGGATTCGGCTGCTTTCCAGATGGTGCCCGAGTTGACGCCCTGGAAGAAGATGCCGAACTGGATCCGGCCGCTGGGCTGGAAAATATCGCGTGTCATGCTGGTCCCTGCTTTCCTGCGGCGATGGCCGCGGCAGATGTCGAATAGCGGCTTTGGGGGCGTTCCAGCCCGAGTACATCGCGGAACGTCCCGTCCTGGACGGGTGGCCGCAATGAACCGAGGCGCCGCAGTTCCGGGAGGACCAGCCGTGACAGTTCCTCCAGCTCCACCTCCACTGCAGCGGGGTGGAGGCGGACTCCTTCGGCCTCGGCCAGCAGCACCTCCAGGAGGTCAATGAGTCCACCAGCCGGGCCCGAGTAGCGCGCCCGGTCGCTTTCGGGCGGGGCCGCCGGGCGCGAGGCCGCGCTTTGCCCGCGCGCGTCCAGCACGACGTCGAGCTCCGCCACGATCGCCACTGAACCGCCCAACCGTGCACGTACGTCCCGGATTTCGGCGGTGAGCAGCTCGGGTGTGGGCGCCGACACCAGGACAGCGTCGACCACCTCAACCGGCACCTGGCCTTCTCCCACCAACTTCGCGGCTGCCAGCACGGGCAGCTGGCCTTGCAGGGGCCGCGGAATGATGGACGGACCCTTCACGGAATACGGCGTGCCACTGAAGTCAGCCGGGGTTTCGAAATCCACATAGTGAAGCTTGTCCACGTCCAAGTAGCGCCCAGTGGCGACGTCGCGGATCACGGCGTCGTCTTCCCAGGAATCCCACAACCGGCGGCCCACCTCAATGGACGCGGCGGCCTCCTGCGCCAGCGCGTCACCGTCAACGAAGGAACGTCCGACGGCGGCAGCGGCTTCAGGCGACTCGTCCGCGGTAACGATCCACCCGGCCCGGCCGCCGGATACGTAGTCCAGGCTGGCGAGCTGCGTGGAGATGTGGAATGGCTCCGTATATACAGTGTCCACTTCGGGGACCACCGCGATGGTCCGTGTGATGGGTCCGGCGAAGGCCGCCCGCTGCAGGGCGTTGGCGCGGCCTGCTTCCGGGGCGTCCTTGAAGGTTGCCGCGTGGAAGCCGGCGGACTCGGCGTCGAGGACGGCGCGGGCCAGGTTTTCGTACCCGGCACCGTCGAGTTCAATGGCCAGGAACCCGCTGGCTTTCTTGTTGGAGATGCTCACTTTTGGTCCTGACGTTCGTAGGGAATCTTCTCGCCGGCTTCAATGGCCACTGGGAGCCGGTTTTCGGCGGGCGGCAGCGGGCAGGTCGCAAGGTCTGTATAGGCGCACGGCAGGTTCACGGCCCGGTTGAAGTCGAGCTGCACGGAGCCATCGGCTGCGGGGACCACGGACAGCGAACGGTTGGCCGCGTAGGTGGTCTTGCCCGAGGTTTGGTCGGTGAACAGCACGGACAGCGAACCCGGCGCGTGGCCGTTGAACGCGGTCAACGCCAGTTCCTCGCCGGCAAGCTTAAAGCGGATCTCGCCGGGCGCTTCGTACACGTGCTGGATACCCTCGACGGCGGCACCCACCGTTGTGGGTCGCGGAGCCTCGAACGGAACAAACGTGCCGGCAACAGCGAATGCCGCGTTTGGCGTGTAGGCCGGCGTGCCCTGGTACTCCTTCAAGAGGGCATTCGACGGATTCCGTGGACGCACAATGTACTCGCCACCGCGCTTGGCCACCTCAATCACTGTGTCGCCTGAGACCAGGTTGATGCCGCCGCGCTCTTCAATGGGTCCCAGTTCGATTGGCGTGGTCAATTCCACGCCGTCCCGCTGCAGGCTTTCGCCCGGTTCCAGGACAACATGTACGACGTCGGCGTCCACACTCCAGGTGCCCGGGACACCTTCCAGCCGGGTGGCTTCGTTGCTGAGCCAGTGCAGGTGGGTTACAGCGAGGAAGCCGTGCGGGTGGGCACGGTGGCGTTCGTGGGCGGCGTGCCACTCCTGCCATTCCTCGTCGAAGGCCTCGAGTGCGGCTGCGGCGTGCGCAGCGCTTTCAGTGTGCAAAGACATGGGCGTTGTCCGTCCTGTTGAAGGCGTGGTCTGCTGTGACTGTTGCTGCTGCGTCGGGTTCGGTGGCGCCGGCGAATTGGGGACGGCCACCAAAGGGATCGCTGGCCTCCCACAAAGTGGTGGGCGCAGAAGCCCGGACGGCGGGAATGACGTCCAGGGCGAAGCGTTCCAGGATTTCGAGCTGCTGTTCGAACGGCAGCGTGGTGGGCAGGGATATTGACTGCAGATCGTGGTTGTACAGCGAGTGGTAGCTGAGGATCTTGTCGATGACCTGCTCCGGGCTGCCCACCAGCGCAGGCCCCTCAGCAACCGCGTGCTGGATGTCCCTGAATGGTGAGTTGTTGCCGGGCACATTGCGCCCGGCAGTCAGACCCTCATACACCGGGCCGTACTGGCGGATGGCTTCCTGCGTGGTGTCCGCAATGAACACACCCCCTGCGCCGCTGCCCGAGCCCAAGTACTGGTGGCGGGGATCGTGCCCGTGGCGCTCGTACTCTTCGCGGTAGTGGTCGATCAGCACCTTGTAGTTCCCGCGCGGCTGGATGGCGTTGGCCGTAAACAGCGGATCACCCCACTTGGCGGCGAGCGCAGCGGACGTCAGGGTTGTAGCCGAGCCGTGCCAAATCCGGGGCGACCCCGCAAAGGGGCGGGGCGTCGTCGTGGTCGGCTCGGTCAGGGCGGGCCGGAAGCGGCCGGACCATGTGACGCTTTCCTTACGCCACAGCGTGCGCAGCAAAGAGTACTTTTCCGCGAGCAGCTCCCACTGGTCATCCAGGGACAGGCCGAACAGCGGGTACTGCAGGACCTCGTTGCCTTTGCCGATCACAAGCTCCAGGCGGCCGCGGCTCAGCTGGTCGATCGTGGCATAGTCCTCGCCCACCCGCACCGGATCCAGTACGGAGAGCACGGTGACGCCGGTCTGGAGGCGGATTCGCGTGGTGACTGCGGCGATCGCGGCGAGGACCGTCGTCGGGGATGACGAGACGAACTCACCGGCGTGGCGCTCCCCTACGGAGAAGCTGTCGAAGCCGAGATCCTCCGCGCGGCGGGCCGTTTCCACAACCTGGTTGAGCCGGTCAGCGGTGGAGACGATCTCCCCCGTCACCGGATTTTTCAGGTGCGGGATGATGTCGAGGACCTGGAACTTCACTTTCCCGTCCCAAAAGTAGCTTCAGTGACGGTCTTGGACTCCGGCACTGCTTCTTCGGAAAGTCCCCAGCGTTCCAGGACCTTGCCGTAGGAACCGTCCTTGATGGTGGAGTTCAGGGCTTCGGTGATGGCCGGAGCCAGGCCGTTGCCCTTGAGGGTTGTGGCTGCCACCAAGGTCTCGGAGGGCCAGCCGGCGTTGACCTTGCCAACCACCTTCAGGTCATCGCGGGTGTTCTCGCGGTAGGTCACCGAGGGGTACGGAGCGAGGTTCAGGTCGGTGCGGCCTGAGGAGAGGGCCAGGATGGTGTCCGCGTCGGAGGAGTAGTACTGGAGGGTGGCGGGGGCCTTGCCCTTGGCCTCGAGTTCCTTGTTCCAGGCCAGCAGGATCTTCTCCTGGTTGGTCCCCGAGCCCACGGAGATCTTCAGGCCGGAGATGTCGTCCGAGCCCTTGATGTCGTAGCTGGAGCTCTTCTTCGCTTCAAAGCCCATGAACGCGGCGCGGTACGTGGAGAAGTCGAACAGCTTCACGCGGGCTGCGTTGATGCCCACGTTGGAGAAGACGGCCTCGAAATCGCCGGACTGGGTCTTCAGTGGCCAGTTCTCCCACGATGTCACCTGAAGGTCCAGATCCAGGCCGAGCTTGTCGGCGACGAGCTGGGCAATGTCCACCTCCACACCGATCGGCGTCTTGTCGTCCGTGGCATGGAAGGACAACGGAATGGAACCGGCAGTGGTGGCAACGGTCAGTTTGCCGTCCTTGGCGATGGCCGCCGGAACCGCGGCGGCCGCCGTCGTGTCCTTTTCGACCCGGATCCGGTTCTGGTCCACCGAGGTGTTGTAGACGATTCCGTTCTTGGCGGCTTCGGATTCCGGCTTTGCTGCCGACGCTCCGGGATCGGAGCATCCGGCCAGCGCAGGGAGCACGACGGCGGGAAGTACAGCAAGTGCCAGGAGCCTGCTTTTGATTGGGCGCAGTTTTGATTCATTAGCGGCGAAGCCGTGGGCAGTGCGAAGCATGGGGTGTCCTAGATGTTGAAAGCTGGTTCGATGACTTTGGAGAAGAAGCTCCGGGTGCGTTCCTCGCGGGGGTTGGCAAAGATGTCCTGGGGTTTGCCGGACTCGACGATCAGTCCGTCGTCCATGAACACCACGGTGTCTGCCACGTCCCGGGCAAAACCCATCTCGTGGGTCACCACGATCAGCGTGGTTCCGGATGTCGCGAGTTCCCGGATCACGTCGAGGACCTCGTTGACCAACTCGGGGTCCAACGCAGACGTGGGCTCGTCGAAGAGCAGGATCTTGGGATCGAGTGCCAGGGCCCGGGCGATCGCGACTCTCTGCTGCTGGCCGCCGGAGAGCTGGCGGGGGTAGGCATCGGCGCGGTCCTTCAAACCCACCCGGTCCAGGAGTTCCAAACCGCGCTTCCTGGCTTCGGTTTTGGACCGCTTCTGGGCCACGATGGGCGCTTCAATCACGTTCTCCAGTGCCGTGAGGTGCGGGAACAGGTTGAAACTCTGGAACACCATGCCGATGTTGGTGCGCTGCTTGAGGATGTCCTTCTCGCGCAGTTCGTGGAGCTTGTTACCGCGGACCTCGTAGCCCACCAGTTCGCCGTCGATGGTGATGTAGCCGCCGTCGACCTTTTCCAGGTGGTTGATGGTCCGGAGCAGGGTGGACTTGCCGGAACCGGAGGGGCCCACGATCACCGCGACGCCGCCCGGCGGAACCGACAACGTCACGCCTTTGAGGACCTCGGTTGCGCCGAAGGACTTGCGGACATTGGTGATGTCCACCTGTCCGCGGGTGGCAGCAGCCGGGGCGGTACCGGCCGAAACGTGCGCTGCTGCTTCGGCTGGTGTTCCGGCGGCGGGCGTTGCCGTCGTCGTGGATTCTTTGCGTGCGGCGATGATGCTCATCGGGCGTCCTTCGTGGGAGAGGCAGCAACGTGGGTGGCGAAGAATTTCCGTGCCTTCTGAAGCGGCGTCAGCGGCAGGTTCCGGACGGCACCCTTGGAGAAGTGGCGTTCGATGTAGTACTGGAAAACGCTCAGCACCGAGGTGATCACCACGTACCAGAGCGTTGCCACGAGGAGCAGCGGCAGCACCTGCTGGGTACGGTTGTAGATGACCTGAACCGTGTAGAACAGCTCGGAGTAGGCCAGGACATAGACGATCGACGTGCCCTTTACCAGCCCAATGATCTCGTTGAAGGCATTGGGCAGGATGGCGCGCATTGCCTGCGGCAGTACGATCCTGGTATTCCGCTGCCAGGCAGGGATGCCCAGCGCGGAGGCTGCCTCAAGCTGGCCTTGATCCACGGAAAGGATGCCGCCCCGGATGATTTCCGCTGAGTAGGCCGCCTGGTTCAACGTAAGCCCCAGGACCGCTGCAGCGAACTGGCTGATCAGCGTGGTGGTCTGCGCTTCGAAGAAGCGGACGTCCGTGAAGGGGATGCCCAGGCTGATCTTCTCGTAAAGATAACCAAGGTTGTACCAAAGCAGGAGCTGGACCAGCAGCGGCGTCGACCGGAAGATCCAGGAAAAAGTCCACGAGACAGAAACCAGCAGCGGGGACGCCGACAACCGCATCAGGGCCAGAATGAACCCGAGGACGAATCCCAGGACTCCGGAGATGGCCGTGAGCTTAAGCGTCTCGATGAGCCCGTTGACCACGGACTGCGCGGTGAACCATTGAGCCACCACGCCCCACTCCCAACGGGGGTTGGTCACAAGGGACCATGCGATGGCGGCCACGCCGGCGGCCACCACCACCGTGCCCACCCAACGCCACGGATGACGGGCAGGAACCAGCTTGTACTCGGAGTAATCCGGGGTGGGCGGTGCAGTGTCCGCCGTGGCAGGCGGTGCGATTGCACTCATGCGCCACCTCATTTCAGATCGGTTGTTGTCTATCGGATGGCTGCCAATCTATGGGCGTGCGAAACCCCGCAGCAAGGCGGGAATTTGCACTTCTTCACTGGACTTCGCGGAGCTTCGCCGGGGTTCTCACGGCGTCACAATCGTCGTCATGCGGGGCCATATGCGTCGCTTCTTTGCGCCTGTTGACGGTGCGTGACGCGTGGTGAACGGCGGTTACCAGCTCCTCGACCGGCGGCCCGCTTCCTCCCTAGATTGGGTGCACCAACCACCGCATTCCAGGAGATCCCATGCCGCCACGAGTACCCGTCATCGCCTTCATTGGCGGCGGTCCGCGCACGGCCGGTGTCCTTGAACGGCTTGCCGCCAATCAGCCCGGCCTGTTCCACGGCCCTCTGGATATCCACGTCATTGAGCCCTACCAGCCGGGCTCCGGGAGGATCTGGCGCTATGACCAGAGCCCGGGCCTGCTGCTGAACTCCACCGCCGCGGATGTCACCATGTTCACCGATGAATCCGTGACATGCGACGGACCCTCCGTTCAAGGCCCGGGGCTGTCAGCCTGGGCCGCCGGCATTCTGGACGGCAGCATCCGCGACGTGCCTGCGTTGGAGCCGCACCTGCTTGCCCAGCTCCGTTCGCTGACCCCGTCGTCCTTCCCCACGCGCCAACTCCAGAGCAAGTACCTTGAGTGGTTCTTCGGCCGGGCCGTCAGCGCCCTTGGCCCCGAAACAACGGTGACGGTGCACCGCGACACAGCCACCGGCGTCGAGCGCTCTTCCGGCGATACGCACAGCGTGAGGCTGGCCACCGGAACCTTGGTGACGGCCGACGTCGTGGTGTACGCGCTGGGCCACACGGACTCCGTTCCTGATGTTGAGACAGCCCGCCTCAGCGAGTTCGCTGCCCGACACGGCGGGTTCCACGCGCCGCCGTCGTACACCACGGACGTTGACTACTCCGGCATTGAACCCGGCCAGGACGTGATCGTCTCAGGCATGGGCCTGGCGTTTGTGGACCTGCTGGTGCTGCTGTTCGAAGGCCGCGGGGGCCGCTTCGAGGAAAGGCCCGACGGCGGACTCGACTACGTGCCATCCGGCGCCGAGCCACGGCTCTGGGCAGGGTCACGACGCGGCGTGCCGTACCACTCCAAGATTTCCTCCACGCTGCGCACTCCCGTTGAGCGCCCACGGTACTTCACCGCATCGGCCATCGACGCACTGCTGGCCGAGCACCAGGAACTGGATTTCCGCACGCAGCTGTGGCCGCTGATCGCCAAGGACGCAGGCTACGCCTACTACCGTGAACTGTTCACCGGCTACCCCGACCGGGTCCTGGGTTCGTGGGCCAGCTTTGAAGCCCGGTTCGATGCCCTTGACTGGTACAGCCCTCTCCGTGAGGAGCTGGTGGCAGTTTCCGTTCCGGACCCCGGCCTGCGCCTTGACCTGGAGAAGCTTGACCACCCGCTGAGTGGCTGCGCGTTCGCGGACCACGACACCGTGCAGCGGTCGGTCACCGCCTACATCCAGCGGGACGTGGACCTGCGGACCGGCCCGGACCACTCCGAGACACTGGCCCTGTTCACGGCGTTGCTGTTCGTGTACATGGACCTCGGCCGGCTGGTCCCACAGGAGCGGCTCAACGCCCGGTCCCAACAGGCCATCCACGGCTGGTGGCACGGATTCTTCAGCTTCGTCGACTCCGGGCCACCGTCGCACCGCCTCCGGGAGATGCTCGCCCTGCACAGGGCCGGTTTCCTCAAGTTCCTGGGCCCGGGCATGTGGGTCCGGGCCGACGAGTCCCTGGGCCGGTTCGTGGCGGGGTCTTTCCAGTCGCCGGTAGTGGTGGACGCGTCCGCTTACATTGAGGCGCGGCTGCCTTCCGCGTCCGTGGAACGTTCCGCGAACCCGGCCCTGGCTGATCTGCACGACGCCGGATGGGGCACCGAGCAGAGGCTGCTCACCTCCGAGGGCACACACTCCACCGGCAAACTCCTGATCTCCGGGAATTACCAGGTACTGTCTCCTGTTGGTACACCACAGCAGGGTTTGTTTGCCATCGGTCCCTGGACCTCGGGCTGGGGCGCCGGAGCCTTCGCGCGCCCCAACACCAACGCAGCCCCGTTCCGGGAGAACGACGCCCTTGCGCGCAGGATCCTGACCACCGTTGCTGCCACCCACCCAACTGAGTCGCAGTTAACGTCGTTTTGAACCCTCAAAACGACCTCATCTGCTACCTACATGGGTTCCACCTACGAAAGGCCCAGACATGACAACAACGCCAACCCTGCCGACGTCGGGCCTTACCGTCCTCAGCCTGCCTATGCGCGATCCGCGCGTCCGCCCGCTCCTGGACGAGCTCGCCGTCGAATACAACACCCGTTACGGTGACTTGTTCAGCAGCGAAGGGGCAGCCGAGGAGCTGAACCGCTACCCCGCCGAAGAATTCGCTCCGCCGCACGGCGCACTCATCATCATTCAGGAAAACGGGGAGTCCGTGGCGGGAGGCGCCTTCAGGCGCTACGACGAGCACACGGCCGAGCTCAAGCGGATCTGGACCCACTCCGCCCACCGCAGGCGCGGGCTGGCGCGCCTGGTACTGACCGAACTGGAGAACGAGGCTCGACGCCGGGGCTACCGGAAGCTGTACCTCACCACCGGGCCGCGACAGCCGGAGGCCAAAAATCTGTACCTCGCCACCGGCTACAAAGCCCTGTTCGACCTCGCCGCAGACCCCGAAGACATCAAGCATTTGGCCTTCAGCAAGGATCTTGCACTGCCCAGCTAAGCTATGCGCATGGCCAACAAAACGACTGCCGAAAAACTCGCCACCATCCAGCAGGGGTACACCCTGGAAGGTGCCACGATCGAGCTGGGTGCCGCGATCGTGGACGGCGAAGTCCACAAGGAAGCCCAGGTCCGCCTGCCCCTCGCCATGATGAACCGCCACGGCCTCGTGGCTGGCGCCACCGGTACCGGCAAGACGGTCACGCTGCACATGATCGCCGAACAACTCTCGACGGCGGGCGTCCCGGTTTTCCTCGCGGACATCAAGGGTGATCTGTCAGGATTGGCGACGCCGGCCACCGGCAGTGAGAAGCTGACGGCACGGACGTCCGCGCTGGGCCAGGACTGGCAGGCCAAGAACTTTCCGGTGGAGTTCCTTTCGCTGGGCGGCGACGGCAACGGCATTCCGGTCCGTGCCACCATTACCTCATTCGGGCCCATCCTGCTCTCCCGGATCATGGACCTCAACGACACCCAGGAGTCCAGCCTCCAGCTGATCTTCCATTTCGCGGACCAGAAGAACCTTGAACTGATCGACCTCAAGGACCTCCGCGCCGTAATCCAGTTCCTGACCTCGGACGAAGGAAAGGCCGAACTCGCCGAACTGGGCGGGCTGTCAAAGGCTACCGCCGGCGTGATCCTCCGGGAGCTGGTCGGCTTGGAAGCGCAGGGCATGGAGAAGTTCTTCGGCGAACCCGAGTTCGACACCGCCGAGTTGCTCCGCACGGCACCCGACGGCCGAGGGGTGGTCAGCTGCCTGGAACTGCCCACGCTCCAGACCAAGCCCCTCCTGTTCTCCACGTTCCTCATGTGGCTCTTGGCAGATCTCTTCGAGGACCTTCCCGAAGCCGGTGACCTCGACAAACCCAAGCTCGTGTTCTTCCTGGACGAAGCCCACCTGCTGTTCAACAACGCCTCCAAGGCCTTCCTCGAAGCCATCACCACCACCGTCCGGCTCATCCGTTCCAAGGGCGTGGGTATTTTCTTCGTCACCCAGACGCCCAAGGATGTTCCGGCAGACGTGCTGGGCCAGTTGGCCAACCGCGTGCAGCACGCCCTGCGTGCCTTCACCCCCGAGGACGCCAAGGCTTTGAAGGCCACCGTGTCCACCTTCCCTGTGAGTGACTACGACCTCGAAAAAACCCTGACCTCGGCCGGCATTGGCGAGGCCGTCATCACCGTCATGAACGAGAAAGGTGCTCCCACGCCGGTGGCGTTGACCCGCCTCCGTGCCCCCGAGTCCGTCATGGGCCCCAGCGCCGACGATCTCATCAAGAGCACCATCGCCGCGTCCCCGCTCCTGGCGAAGTACGGGACAGCCGTGGACAACCTCTCGGCGTACGAGAAACTCAATGGCCAGGCAGCCGCACCGACAGGCGATGCCGCACCCGGTCTGCCGCCCGTGCCTTCTTCCGGTGCGCCGGTTGGAACATCCCAAGCGGACATCGACGCCGAAGCGCGCCGAATCGAGGAAGAGATTCTGGGACGGCCCAGTTCGCGGCCGTCCACAACCACCGACTCCTTCCCGGCGCCGCCCACTCCCCTTCCTGTCCCGCAGCAAGCACCACCGCAGGAAAGCGGCGTGTTCGGCGACATCGCCGGAGCCCTTGGCGGCGCGCTGGGTGGCGGCCTCAAGAGCATGGTCCGTTCCATGGGAACCCAGCTCGGCCGCGACCTCATGCGCGGAGTCTTTGGCACCTCGTCACGTCGCCGGCGCTAGTTCCGCCCCGCCCGACTGAACCACGACGCCGGGTGGCAGCAAGGCCTGCTGCCACCCGCCGTCGGGCTTCTCCAGACGACGGATAAACGTCATAACGCGTACCTCCTGCACGGCGGGGGCTGTTGCGGCAGGTAACGTAAAGGGCGTGCAGTTGAGTCAAGCGTTCGTCAAGACCGCAGCCGGATGGCTGCTCGGTCTGATGCTTGCTGTCGTCGGCGCGATCGTCTGCATCAACCTGGTGGGCTCTTCGGTGGCCAGTCCGCAGCAGCCTGTCAAGGAGTATCTGCAAGCGCTCCAGGACGGCAAAGGCGAAGAAGCCTTGGGGCTCCTGCGTGCCAAAGTGCCCAGCGCCAACGCGGCCATGCTCGATGGAACGGCCCTTCAAACTGCCGCCTCCAAACTGTCCGACGTCCACGTGGGAAATCCGGAATCCCGCAGTGCAAACCGGGTGGCCGTCCCTGTGGACTACACCTTGGACGGCAGCCGGCTCCACACGGAATTCCTCATGGAACGCACCGGGACACAGTGGCTGTTCTTCGGGAAGTGGGCGTTCGTGCCCACCACCCTGCCCACCATTGATGTCACCGTGGTTAACTCCAGCGAAGCCACCCTCAACGGCGTCCCCGTCAACATGCCCAACGGCCGCAACACGTTCGCCGTGTTCTTCCCGGGCAAGTACGAGGCCAGCCTGAACGGCACCTACTTCGAAGCTCCCGCGAGCTCCGCGCTCGTCACGACGCGCGAAGGTGGACAGGCGCCCCTGAACTTGCAGACCCGATCAACAAAGGCCATGAACGACGCCGTTGCCGGCAAAGTCCGTGAGTTCCTGGACACCTGCGCCGCCCAAGCCACCGAGCAGCAGCGCCTGCAGCCCGACTGCCCGTTCTACCACGTCAGCAATGCACGGGTTGTGGACGGGACCATCAAATGGGCCATCACGGAGTACCCCAAGATCACCATTGAACCGTTCGGCGGCAAATGGGTTGTTGCTCCCTTGAACGGCAAGGCAACGTTGACCGCCAGGGAGGTCAACCTGTTCACGGGGCTCGTGAACGATCTCAACGTGGAGCACGACTTCAGCTTCACCACCCAGTTGGATGTCAGCGGCGATACCGTGACGGTCACGCCCCTGCTGACGTTCTAGTTCTTGCTGCCGGACTGGCCCGGTTTCCACCCCCGAGTCCCTCAATCAGTGCCCGTGGTTGTGGGAGAGCCGCCCAAAAATGGGCTAGTTCGACCACAGACGAGCTGGCCCATGAAGAAGAACTTCACGCACATGTTGGAGCATCTTCTCCGGCGCGTGCACGACGTCGTCATAGAAGAACCTCAGCACCAGCATTCCTTGCCTGATTGCTTCGTTGTCCCGCCTGCGGTCTTTCTTGAACTGACGCGGCTCCAGATGGAACGCCAGGCCGTCGAGTTCAACTATGAGGAATCCTTCAAGAAGAAAGTCGACGGTGCCTATACCCTCGATCCAGACTTGTGTCTCGGTGCGGATCCCTACGTCGCGGAAAAGGACCCGTGCCAGGGTTTCCAAGAGGGACCCTGCACCCCGGTCCACTTTGGCCAGAACATCACGGGCCTGACCACTTCGGTTGCCAAGTAGATGACGACGTAGATACCCGAGCCCGATGTCACCGCGGATGTACGCGCTCTCCACCATCACCAGTGCTTCCAATGGAGGCAGGCAGAGAAGCGCGTGCAAAAGAACATCCGGAAGGGCAACGTACGGCTCGTTCGGTCGAGGTTGGGACAGGGACAGCCGGTGGCTGATGCACCCTGCAGTACGTCGGCCATTGCTTTGCCAGTAGTGGGGCTCAGCGGGTTTGTGCAGCAACCACAGGTCGTAACGGCTTGCAGCTGATGCGCAGGTGAGCAGCGATCTCGCTTTTACTGCTGCTACAAACGCCGGGTCGGCAGCCGGAAGGCGCAGCACTCCACGTTCGACGCGTTGGACACTTCCCGCCCGCAACGCGGATCGAATCGCCGTTTCGCTGGCACCCTGAGCCCGCACCTGCCGCGTCATGGCAACGCCACCCAATCGTCGCAGGGCATCCTCTGGTTTCATCCCTCCAGCCTGCTGTTCCAGCCAACAGGTGGGCAGCGCCGGGGTGGTCTATGTGGACAACTCGGGACCGGAGTAGCCCACTTTTGACTGTTCGGGGGCACAGAAAAGCCCGGGCCTACCCCTCGGAGGAGTCAAACCCGGGCCATTCCAGCGGTACGGCTTAGTCCATGCCGCGGAGGTCCAGCACCAGCTCCGACTCCCCGTCGGCCTGCAGGACCACCGGGATGCCCCAATCCTGCTGATACAGGTGGCATGCGGCGTGGTCCGGGATTTCGCCGTCTTCGGTCTCCGGTCCATCACAAGCGGCCGCGCGGGCCGTGATGTGCAGGATTCCCTCGGGGACATCCGCAGACAGTTCCAGGGTGCGCAGCAGACCCACCGAGGTCCCACCGCCTGAAACCAAGAGTTCGGGCGGCGTGGAGGAAATCTTCATCTGGGTGGGGTCGCCCCACCGGTCATCAAGTTTTTGCCCGGTGGGAGCCTTGAAGCGCACCGCAAGCTCAAGGGTCCCGGGGGTCACCGGGCTCTTGGGACGGTGCGTCTGCGACGCGCCCTCATCCACTTGCTGGGCTTCCTTGGGGATCGGAACCAGGACCAACTGGTGCTTGTTCGATTCCACTACTACCAGCAGCGGATCGCTGCCTTCCACTTGGACCACGACGACGTCGCTCGGCTCAGCGAGACCTCTGGCCAGGGTGGAGACGGACTTGGTGGCGGGGTCATAGCGGCGTACGGCCCCGTTGTAGGTGTCGGCGATGGCCACGGAGTTGTCCGGCAGCACCGTCACACCCAGGGGGTGCTGCAAGCGGGCTTCCGATGCTTCGCCGTCGCGGAAACCGAAATCGAACAGGCCCTTGCCCACGGCTGTTTCCACGGTCACGCCGGAATCGCTGACCACCAGGCGGCGCAGTGATGACGTTTCGGAGTCAGCTACCCAGATGTTGTCTTCGCCGTCGATTGCCAGACCGGAGGATTGGGCAAACCAGGCTTCCTCGGCTTTGCCGTCCAGCAAACCTTCAAGACCTGAACCGGCCAGGATGGAGACCTGGTTGGCCAGGGGGTCGAAAGCAAAGATCTGGTGGGTCCCGGCCATGGCGATGACCACCTTCTGCAGCTTCTCGCTCCAGACCACATCCCACGGTGAAGACAGGGAAACCTCCGTGCCCTTTCCGAGGGCTCCGACATCCAGGGCGTCTCCCGCGAAGTCAGCCGGACCGGCGTCGTGGTGTTCGGACCATGTACCGGCGCCGGAATCGGTGACGCGGGCGGGGCCAGTGTCCAGGAGGCGCTGCACGCCGTTGCCTGCGATCGTCTGGACGTATCCCGAGCTGAGGGTCACGCCGCGAAGGCGGTGGTTGACAGTGTCCGCCACCACCGCGTCGTATCCGAGCTTCCAGGCCAGCTCCGAAGGAAGAAGGGTAACGCCCTGGGGTTCGTTGAATTGGGCAATTTCCGATTGCCCGTCCAGGTAACCCTTGGTGCCGGAACCAATGATGCGTTCCACTGTTTCCAGGTCGGGGCGCAACTCCACCAAACGGTGATGGCCGGAGTCCACTACCAGGTAGTTCCCGTTGGGAAGCTGGGTCGCTTTGCCGGGGAAGCGCAACGTGCCCGACGTTGGCACCGGGGCAACGTACGGGCCGTCGCCGCGGTGAAGTGTCCCCTTGGCTTCATGCTCAGCAACGAGCTCTTCGAGCAGGACTGAGAGGCCGTCTGCGTGGCCCTCGCCGGAAAGGTGGGCCACAATGTAGCCCTCGGGGTCCACAACCACCAACGTGGGCCAGGCACGGGCGGTGTAAGCCTTCCACGTGGCCAGTTCCGGGTCATCCAGGACCGGGTGGTGGATCTCATAGCGTTCAACCGCGGATGCCAAAGCAACCGGGTCTGCCTCGTGTTCAAACTTGGGCGAATGCACGCCAACGGTTACCAGCACGTCCGAGTACTTTTCTTCCAACGGCCGCAACTCGTCCAGCACGTGGAGGCAGTTGATGCAGCAGAAGGTCCAGAAATCGAGAAGCACGATCTTTCCGCGCAGGGACTCGAGGTCCAGGGACTTACCGCCGGTGTTGAGCCAGCCGCGGCCCTCGAGTTCGGAGGCCCGGACCCGGTGTTGGGTACGTACGGTTTCGCTCATCAGCGTCCTTCCAGCTTGGTGTTCGGGTCAGTCTGCCCGGCATTGTCGTTCGTGGGGCGCTCCGCCTGGGCCGTCGTGGTTGCCCGGGGAGTGCGGCTTGCAAGCTTGGCATCGCGCTCAGCCAATCGGGCAAACATATCGTTGTAAGCACTGAGATCGGCGTCGTTATTCCTGTCGGCCGCGCGGTCCACGCGGCGCTTCTCCCGTTCGTCGGAGCGGGACCACATGACTGCCACCCCGATAGCCACCAGCAATGTAGGAATTTCGCCGATGCCCCAAGCAACGGCACCACCGAGTTGCTGGTCACCCAGAGCCGAGGGGCCCCAGGCCCGGCCAAGGTTTCCGAAGTAGTCGGCAGCGAGCAAGCCGGTGCCGCCCATGATGGACACTCCGAAGAATGCGTGGAAGCCCATGGTTGCCAGCAGGAGCAGCAACCGCATCGGATATGGTGCACGACGCGGCAAGGGATCGCTGCCGATCATGCTCAGGACAAAGATGTAGCCGGTCAGCAGGAAGTGCAGGTTCATGAGCTCGTGACCCACGTGCTCGCGCATGGCCAGACCGAATAGGTCCGAGTAGTAGAACAAGACGATGGACCCAGCGAAGTTTGCCGCCGCGAACAGGGGGTGGGTGACAACCTGCGAGAACCTGGAGTGCACGAACAGAAGCAACCATTCCCGCAAGCCCCGGGAGCCGTGGGTACCTTCACCCCGGGACGGGAGTGCGCGCAGTGCCAGGGTTACGGGAGCCCCAAGCACCAGGAAGATGGGCGCCACCATGGTGAGGGCCATGTGGTCCACCATGTGCGCAGAGAACAGCACACGGCCATAAACAGCCGGTGGGCCGGAGGTGATGTACGTGAGGACCACCAGGCCGATCACCCAGTTCACTGTCCGGAACACGGACCACTGGTCTCCACGACGACGGACCTTGACGATGCCCATGATGTAGGAGACGGCACCAAACAACGCCACGCCTACCCACAGCCAATCGAAGCGCCACTCTGTGAGCCAGCGCTCAGGGGTAAGTTCCGGTGGCAGCTCGTATCCGGAGAGGATGAAGGAGGGCGAGGCATCCGGCGCGTAGGTGGTGGGCTGCGGCGGAGCCGAGCGTCCGAGCGCAACGGCGAGTCCCGACGTCGCACCCATCACCAGCAGCTCAACCAGAACCAGTTGCCACAGCACCCGGCGCGCGGACATGGAACCGTTCTTACCGAGTTGCGGGATGACCCACTGGCGGTGCATGAAGCCGATACCGCCCAGTACCAATGTGGCGAGGGCCTTGGCCACGATCAGCTGGCCGTAAGAGGAACCGAAGAGGTCGGCGGGGTTGGTGACCCGGATGGCCGCATTGATGACACCGGAAGCGAACACCAGAACGAAGGCGAAGCCGGCCAGCGACGAGAAGCGCCGGAGCGTCTGCTCCGTGATGTCCGGAGTTCCTGTCTTCCGTGAGCCGGTGAGGATTCCCGACAGGACCGCCAGCATGATGATGCCGCCCACCCAAGTGGAGACGCCCACCAGGTGGAGGCCCAGGGAATTGATGGCGCCCTCGTGGTCGCTCGAACTGGAAGAGTGGCCGATCAGCGCTGTGGGAATCAAGCCAATCAGCGCGAGCACGAGCGTAAACGCCAAGCCCGTCAACGACCGGACCCCGAACAGGGCTGTGGTGACCACGGCGGCAATAACGGTGACGGCCAACCAGGCCTTGCCGGTTTCGATGTCCGTCATGAAATAGACCAGCGAACGGGTGAACTCGGCATCCCCGGAGAGCGGCTGTCCGGCGACATCCGCGTACGTCAGGACGAGGACCGCCACTGCGGACAAGGTCCATGCAGCGCCTGCGGCAGCAGCGACCGCGAGGGCCCTCGAAAACGCTGGATGCTCCGGAGCGTCGGCGTCTTTCTCCCGGGAACGGGATCCGCCCAGATTCTTGGGCAGGATGCCCACGGCGAAGATCAAGCCGCCGACCACTGTCGCCACCGACACGTTGTGGATGGCCTTGGCAAACGGAAGACCCCATCTGACCAGGGCGCCGGGATCTGAAACCTGGCGGGCCGCCGAGGCCCCGGAGAAGATCAGCGCCCCGGCAAGAATGATGAACAGGACCGCCAGGCCCGCCAACTGCCAAGGAAGGGAAATTCCCGCGACTGTAGAGCCTCCACGTGCTCCCGGCTTGGGAGGGGACGACGGGGCAGTTGCGGAACTTCTTGCTGACGGCACCTATCCATTGTCCGCTACCTGTCGCCGGGCTGCGAATCGAAGGGGCGCTATGTGGATTAACCCAAAGAAGAAGGGACGGCAACCATCAGGTTGCCGCCCCTTCAAGGCCTGTGCCGAAGAAGTTACTTCTTCTTGGCGACTGCTGCCTTCAGCTTGGAGCCAGCGGTCAGCTTGACGCTGTGGCCGGCTGCGATCTGGATGGTTTCGCCGGTCTGCGGGTTGCGGCCGGTGCGGGCTGCACGGTCGGTGCGCTCGACGGCGAGCCAGCCCGGGATGGTGATCTTCTCGCCGGCGGCGACAGAAGTCTCGAAAACTTCGAACAGTGCATCGAGCACGGAGTTGACTGCTGCCTGGCTGGTGCCAGCCTTGCCTGCTACCTCTGCAACGAGTTCACTACGGTTCTTAGCCATTTACGTCCTCCTGGACTCATACGTTTTT